>Ga0315312_1000382_pt1 | contig 57498 bp, 60 predicted proteins | sample TDP7_MG_FD_203629 | JGI IMG/M metagenome (GOLD analysis project Ga0315312, IMG submission 203629) | Freshwater sediment microbial communities from Lake Towuti, South Sulawesi, Indonesia - TDP7 | ecosystem: Environmental > Aquatic > Freshwater > Lake > Sediment | place: Indonesia: South Sulawesi... | reverse complement strand
TGATCTGATAGTGGTTTGATTTAGCCTCTTGGTCCGAGTTTCTTATAGACGATGGCCCATACGTAAACTCTTTGAGTGGATTGGGTTTTGCAAGAATGTGCTCAGGTATGGGAAATTGCGCAACCACTTTATCACTGCTAGTTATGAGAAAGACTGCGTAGTCCCGTGTCTTAACACGGCATTCAATCAATAGTTCTCCACACGTAGCTTCTTCATGCTCAAAAGCACCAAGAAAACTACTAAAAAATTTGCCAGAATCAATTTCATGTTTCACCGAAATTCTAGCGAGATACTCGAGAAGCCGAATGTCATCGTACGAGTGAAACCTACCAGGGGGTCGCCCTCGCGCAGCCCATACTTTGTTTCGCATTCTATTTGTTTCCTACTCTCGTGTTAACGTGATTTCTATCGTTGAAACCATCCTTGCTCTGCCTTCGCCTTCTCTCGGTGGCATTTCTTCGGTTCCTATAGTGATTTTGCCTATGCTCAGGTCTTTCATGAACCTGTGTCTGGTTATCTCGACGGCGTCGACGGCAGTAGTTATCGCTTGCCCCCTCGCCTTCAAAATAACCTCTTTAGCGTTGGACCCGCTGAAACTTGTTATGATCCCCAACACATAATTCATCGGAGGCTTTCTACCCACGTAGATGACGTTTGATTCCCTAGACAAACTACTCATTTTTGACTTCCTCGTTGCCGGTGTTGGTAAAGATAATAGGTGGGCTTCGCTTTTAAACGCTGCTATCATTCTCTGGTAACGATTTGATTTCATGAAAATACTGAAAAGTTCTTTAGAGCGCGCTTTATATGAACTTATCTAGGTTCTTTATTTGCTCTGATGAGGGAATGTTAGGTGCCAAAGGTTGAGCCAACCATCAATATTGAAAATATTGTTGCCTCTGCCACAGTTAAACACAGGATGGAGTTAAACGCTGTGGTGAGGGCGTTTCCTGATGCGGAATACCGCCCAGGACGGTTTCCAGGGTTAGTCTTTCGACTGAAAAAGCCTAGGACCTCCACCCTGATCTTCGGCTCCGGCAAGATGATCTGCACCGGAGCGAGGTCAGAAAAGGAGGCGGAAAGAGCCTTGCGGAAGCTTGTTAAGGTGTTAAAGGAAGGCGGCATACTCATCATGGGGAAACCAGAAATAAGGATAGTGAACGTCGTTGCCACCGTAAACCTCGGTGGTTCCGTCGATCTTTCAGAATTGTATGAGTCTGAAAGAGGCATGCGCGGAAGAATCGTTTATGAGCCGGAACAGTTTCCCGGGTTGATCTACCGAATGGACAGCCCGAGGGCGGTTTTTCTGATATTTTCAAGCGGGAAACTTGTGTGCACTGGCGCCAGGAAGGAGGAGGACGTGCATCAGGCGGCAATAAAACTTCACCGAAAACTAGAGGATAAAAACCTAATACGTCATGAAAAGTGAAAATTCACTAAATCTTTAGATATCCGTTCTTTCTTAGCCATTCGGCTTGATTTCTTTTGTATCGCCAGATGATGTCGCCCCGCTTGTCTGATTGAAAATCCCACGGGGAAACCAGAACGATGTCCCCCTGCCTTATCCAGCCCCTCCTCTTTAACTTGCCTCGGATTCTGCAGAGGCGCCCATGGCGGTTCTGACAGTTCACCAAGATCCGATCGAAACCCAGCATCTTTTTCGCTATGCCGAGGAGATATCTCCATGGTAGCGTGGGTTCAAATCCCACCCCAGGGCGAGGGTTAGGCAGTTTCGATCCGTCTCTTTTGTTTCCCACACCTCTTGCAATATTTGGTGAAGTCTTTTACATTAGAACCGCTGAGGTAGGTGACTCTGGGCTTACTCCAGTCATGAAATTCAAGTTTACACAACAATCTCTTCCAAACCATAGAGGCCGCCAACTCCTTCTAAACATTCAACACGATATAAAAATAGAGGAACCTTTTCGTACTTTCATGCGAATAACGCTTCAAAATACCAATTACAGCAATAATCAGACAGAAAAAGGGGGAGTTTGCGGGGGACATCTCCAACCTGTAAGCGTTAATGCTTTTTCACACCAGAGTCACGACAGAACATTACTGTCCAAAATCGCATTAACCCATAGGCGGTAGATCAGAATCCTATAGGCTTTGTGAGATTTTTATGTAGATGTCTCTCTCTTTGACCACATAATTATCGGTATTATGCTTAGGATGGTGATTCCGCCAAAAATGAGGTAGGGGTACGTTGGGCCCAGGGATTCTGCCGCAGCTCCTCCGATGATGGGTCCTATTGTCCAACCTATGCCGAAGATGCCTTCTACAATACCCATGGTGATGGCAACCTTCGCTGAGGATGCCATTTTTGAAGCTATGGAGAGTGACAAGGGGCTGAGTATGCCTATGCTAAAGCCTAGAAGAGCCATGAAAATTAGGATGGGTATAAACCCGGATATATACGCGATAGCGATGAGTGAGAGGGCTTGAGTCATCAATGCTAGGATGATAGATTGTTTTTCTCCTATCCGTGTTATGCTCTCGGAATACCAGAAGGTTATGGCTCTTGCGGTTCCCAGTGTGGAAAACAACGTTCCAATCTGGAACGCGTCCAAGCCCAGGCCCTCGGCGTATGCAGGAAAAATGCTGAAAATCAGGCTCGTTACAATGCTATACATCACGATGACGAGGTAAATATGGTGGAGATAGACCGGGGTCATGCCCCTTGATGAACTGGTTATTTTAGTTGTGATCGGTTGACTTTTAGGCTGATAGCGGAAAAGCATAGCGTATAGGGCTATGATAAAGGCTGAAATACCTACGATTAAAGATGTGGAGAAAAGAACCGCGAATCCGAAGGTTTCGAGGAGCAAACCTCCAATGAAGGGCCCTACCAACATGCCTAAAGCCCATGAAAAAGAGTACCTGCCCATTGCCTTTATTCTCTCTGAGGACGAGGTAATGTCCACGACAAGGGCTTCGGATATAGGCCACATGAAGGAATACGCTATTCCGTTAAAGGCTCTGATCATGGTTACATGCCAGACCTTATGGGCTAAAAGGAAGAGACCCGACATATGTGCACAACCCGCCATCCCTACAAGGAAGAAGACCCTTCTTCCAACCTTGTCAGCTAGCGCGCCTATGATTGCTGGCAATATTATGTAGGGAACTGACCATGCCACTCCGATTATGCCCAGATCGAAATATGAAGCGCCTAATCGTTGAGCGTACAGCGGAACTAGTGGGCTGAACATACCTATGCTTAAAGAGATGACAAATATCGAGATGTATAGAAAAAGCAGAATATTGCTTGTTGTAGCTTTTATGCTGTCCATCGCCTATCACGTGGTTTGGTTCGTCGCATTTAATGATAAAAATACTTTATAGGTCACGGGCGTATGGCGATTTTCAGATCACTTTTTGAGGTGGTCAGTATTTCGAAGGCCTTTTGCATCTCGTCTAGCTTCATCTCCCGGGTTATAAGGGGCCTTACCTTTATGGTTCTGAACGCTATGAGATTTAGAGCCTCTTTGAAGTGGGCGGGGGTTGCGTGGAACGTTCCCATGACGGTTGTTTCCCCATAGTGGAGAAGCTCAGTGCTCACCCTGATTTCAGTTCCAGGGGGGCATCCACCGAATTCTAAGACAGTCCCCCCCTTTCTGACCATTCTCAGCGCCTGCTCCCAAGTGGTCGGAAGCCCCACCGCCTCGATAACCACGTCTGCCCCATAGCCGTCGGTGAGCAGCTTAACCATACCTACGGCGTCTTCACTCCCGGAGTTGATAGTCTCGTCGGCCCCGAGTTGTTTGGCTACCTGCAAGCGCTCGTCAACAACATCGCTTACTATGGCTTTTTCCGCGCCCAGCCTTTTAACTAATTGCAAGTGAAGGAGCCCGACGGGCCCGGCTCCTATAATCGCCACTATGTCTCCTAGCTTAACGCTGGCTTCCTCGATTCCGTGGAGGACGCAGGCCAAAGGCTCAGTTACCGCTGCCTCCTCATATGTTATGTGAGGAGGGATTTCTTGCGTGTTGAGCATGACCATGCGCGCCGGAATCTTAATGTATTCGGAGTAGGCTCCCCAGAGCCACATCATATCCTCACATAGGTTGTAGTTCCCTTTTTGGCACATTCTGCATCGAAGGCAAGGCGCGCTGTTTCCCGCTCTAACCCGCATTCCCTCTTTTATCCATGAAACCCCATCGCCGACTTTTATGACGTCGCCAGCCCACTCGTGTCCAAACACGGTGGGGAGTTTAATAACCCGCTCTACATAGCCTCTCTGAAAAATCTTTACATCCGTTCCGCAGGTTGTCGCCGCCCTCACCCGTACCAAGACTTCGCCAGGTCCTACCTCTGGTATGTCGATGCTTCTGAGGTCAAGGCCTCTGACCCCGTATAACAACGCGGCTCTCATTTTTTCCTTACCCATTCAACACCACCACCTTCAGGCATTCCTTGTTTTTAGCCGCTGTTTTAAAGGCGTCGCTGATCCGACTTAAAGGGAAGCGATGCGTTATAAGCTCCATCGCGTCGACTCTTCCAGAACTTATCATGTCTAAAGCTATTCTGGTCTCAATGTGGGATGCAGAATAAGATGGAATAACGTTGATCTCTGAAAAGAACAACCTGTGGGTTTTCATTTGCATGTGTTCACTAGGTGGTGTGGGCGCAAATATGCACACTGTTCCGCCCCTACGGCAAACGTTCATTCCCGTCGACAAGGCTTCGGTGTTTGGAGCCGTGACGATAACAAGGTCCGCCCCCCTACCCCTCGTAGCCTCTTTTACCCCTTCAATAAAGTTCTCACCTCGTGGATCCATTGTCAAGTCGGCTCCAACTCGTTTGGCTACTTCTAACCGATAGGGGTGATGTCCGCTCACGATGATCTGGCTCGCCCCGAAGTTTCTAGAAAGCATAGCATGAATGATTCCAGAAGGTCCGTCACCTATAATGGCGATAGTGTCTCCCGGTTGGATATCGCATTTTTTTAGAGCCCGTATGCAGCATGCGATAGGCTCGATGAGGGTGGCTTCTTCAAAGGAGAGGTCATCCGGAATTTTTAGTGTGTCGATCTGAAGGTTTGGGGCTGGAACCCTAAAGTATTCAGCAAATCCTCCAGGGTGTATATGGGTCTGGCTGAATTTTTCGCACATGGTATGGGCTCCTCGCAGGCAGTAGTGGCAGGTGAGGCACGCGACATGATGATGCGCAAAGACGCGGTCTCCAAGCTTGAAGTTCTTCACCTTTTTGCCGGTTTTTACCACGATTCCAGCGGGCTCGTGGCCGAGAACCAGGGGGACTCGCCCTTTCAGGTACCACTCCATGAGGTCGGATCCGCAGATTCCACAAGCCTTCATCTCCACAAGGATCTCGTTCTGTTTGATCTCTGGTATGGGTATGTCTTCGATTCGTATGTCGTCGAGGCTGTAGTACATGGCGGTCTTCATTTTAGGTCGATGATGTTTTGAGGACGTGGGCACTTAAGGCTTTCTTCTTGTTGGGGGTGAAAATTTTCTCTACCTATACCGGGGGAGCAGTAAGGTAACGCAATTTATTGGGTCAAAAATGAAATATAAATAATTAAATGGAAAAGAAGCGATCTTGTGTCTATAAGGGGAATTCACGTGAAAACGAAGATAGACAATATAGAGTTATATTATGAGTTACATGGGGAGGGTAAACCTATTGTTTTCTCTCACGCATGGTTAGAGGACTGTTCTATATGGGGTTCTCAGGTTAAGCATTTCGCTAAAAACTATGCCTTGATCCTATATGACCATAGGGGGCATGGCAGATCAGATAATGACCCAAGAGGAGACTATTCAGTACAGGCATTGTCAAATGACCTGTACTCTCTTATACAAAAATTAAAGTTGGAAAAGGCTACACTTGTTGGCTTTTCGCTGGGCGGTATGGCAACCATAATATTTGCATTGGAACATCCTGACAAACTCTCTAAACTAGTTCTAGTAGGCACAACTGCCAATTTTCCTCTTTATCCCTTGCTTATCCTTAGTGTTCTGAGATGTGTGCTCCCTTATAAAACAGTCGCACGAACCATATGCAAAGGCAGATTTTACAAACCCTCAAAACAAATTGTTGAGGATGCGTTAGTTAGAGCGATGACGGTGAACAGTTATGTAGCTTATGAAAGTTTAAAACAGTACACCAAATGTGACCTCAGAGATAGGGTTAGAGAATTAAAAGTGCCAACACTAATTATTGTTGGTGAAAAAGACGAAATAAACCTAGAGGCAAGTCGATATTTGAACAGAGAGATCAAAGGCTCAGAATTGCGAATTGTGTCAAGTAGTGGGCACACAGTGATGGTTGAGAAATCTGAGGAATTTAATCGAATTCTGGAAGAGTTTATCAGATTTGATCAGTAACGTAAACAATATTATGGGTCTTTGGTTGAGTTGAGGTTGTTGGAGGGGCGACCGTGTACGTGACCAGCGTGAAGAGGGTGAGGGAGTACGAGATGGATGTGGAAGGAGCTCGAGGGGTTAAGGTGAAATACCTGCTGCATAAAGGTGTGGGCGCCAAGAGGATTCAGCTTCGACTCTTCACCATCGATGTGGGTGGTTACACTCCGTTAGAGAGGCACGAACACGAGCATGAAGTGTTTATGCTTCGGGGGAAAGCCCTTGTTCGGGGTGGGGACCAAGAAAGCATGGTGAAGTCTGGAGACGTGATATTCATTCCCTCCTTGGAGGAGCATCAGTTCAAGAACGTCGGCGAAGAACCCGTCGAATTCCTATGCACAAAAGAGACCCACGAAACCCCCGCTGTTTTAAAGGAAAAATAACGCTCGTAGTCAACTTCTATTGGCGCCCACCCTTTTCCAATGCCAAGCTGACGCGGTTTGTTGTTTATTTCAAGATTCCTAGTTTGGTCATTTAAGGGACTCAATGATCTTCTCTGCGATCAAGATGGCTGCGGTCCTTTGGGCTTCTTCGGTTTGGGCTCCTATATGGGCGGTGCAAACAACATTGGGCAACCCTATCAACGCGAGGTCTTCTGGGGGTTCAGTTTCGTAAACATCTAAGGCGGCTCCCCCCAGCTTTCCGGATCGAAGAGCCTCTAAGAGGGCCTTTTCATCCACAATAGCTCCCCTCGAGGTGTTGATGAGGAAGGCTCCGTCTTTCATGAGTTGAATCTCCCCGGCGCCGATCATGTGGTGGGTTTCGGGGGTTAGTGGAACGTGCACCGTTACGATGTCGCTCCGCTGGAGGAAACTAGAGAAATCCTTCAAGGGAATGTATTCCGCCTCCAGTTCCCTTAACAACTCGGCGGGCGGAGGGGTTCGTTTCGTGATGAGGATCCTCATTCCCACGGCCTTGGCGATTCTTGCCACTCTCTCCCCAATGTTTCCCAAGCCAACCGTGCCGAGGGTTTTGCCCTTCAACTCCCAACCCATAAGCTCCTTTTTGATCCACTTCCCCTCCTTCATGGTTCGATCAGCGAGGGGAATGCTTCGCGCTAGCGAAATCATCAGTCCTATCGTTAACTCAGCCACGGCGTCGGCGGGTGCTTCAGGGGTGTTTAAAACGGTGATGCCCCTCTTTTCTGCGACCTCTACATCGATGTTGTCTAGGCCTACGCCAGCTCGTCCTAAGACCTTCAGCCTCTTTCCGTCCTCGATGATTTCCTTCGTAACCCTTGTTCGGCTCCTCACAATCAACGCGTCATAGTTTGAAACAGCTCTTCTCAATTGCTCTTGGGAAATGGTGGGGTTTACATCAACCTCCAAACCAGCCTGTTTTAACTTTTCTATTCCTTCATCATGAATGGAGTCGCAAACGAGAACCTTCTCTTTTGGCTTCAATAGACCTCGCCTCCTAAAGTAGTGTAACCGTCCTTCACTTATCCTTTTTCTAGCAGAAGGTTCATCTGAGGGTTGTGACCACATTTTAGTCGGAAGTTAAGAGCCTTGATGGTGGGCATAGTTGGGAAAACAAACGTCGGAAAGTCCACCTTCTTCAGCGCTGCGACTCTAATTCCGGTGGAGATCGGAAGCTACCCGTTCACCACCATAAAGCCGAATCGTGGAATAGGATACATACGGTCTCCGTGCGCGTGTAGGGAGTTCAATGTAAAGGACAACCCCGTGAACTCGTTGTGCTTGGATGGAACACGACTAATCCCCGTTGAGCTGATCGACTGCGCTGGGCTGGTGCCTGGTGCCTGGGAAGGGAGGGGGCTAGGGAACCAGTTCTTGGACGAAATTAGGAAGGCCGACGCCCTCGTCCACATCGTGGACGCTGCCGGAGCAACAGACTCTGAGGGGAGGCTATGCAAGCCAGGGTCCCACGATCCCATTGAGGATGCGCGTTTCCTAGAAGTGGAGATAACTATGTGGCTGACTCAAATCCTAGATAAGGATTGGCCCAAGCTCGCTAGAACAGCCGAGTCAGGCACGAAGGACCTGCTCAGCCTCCTTGAAAATCGGTTAAGCGGATTAGCCATAAGAAGAGTCCACATCATTGAGGCCTTAAGAAGGATAGGGCTAAGCGCGGAAAAGCCCACCTCATGGAGCAAGCAGGACCTGGTCAGATTCCTCGACGCGTTGAGAATAGTCTCCAAGCCCATGCTAATAGCCGCAAACAAGATCGACCTCCCACCGGCAGAGAAGAATGTGGAGAGACTAAAGGAGCTCGGTTATACAGTTATTCCTTGCTGCGCAGAAGCGGAGCTAGCTCTAAGGAGAGCCGGGGAGAAGGGTTTGATCGACTACAAGCCCGGAGACTGCGCCTTCACTGTCCTAAAGCCTAATAAACTAACAGAGGCTCAAAGTCGAGCTCTCCAGACAGTTCAAGAAAAAATCTTGCAAAGGTTCGGCTCCACTGGCGTCCAAGAAGCCATCAACACGGCCTTCTTTCAGCTCCTAAACATGGTTGTCGTATATCCCGTGGAAGACCTCGAACGCCTCTCAGATCACGAAGGTCGAGTGCTCCCCGACGCGTACATCGTGCCCTACGGAACCACCGCCCGCCAACTGGCCTATAAGATCCACACCGAACTAGGAGAGGGCTTCATCTACGCTGTGGAGGCTCACGAGAAGAAGAGAGTTGGAGAAAACTACGTGTTAAAGGATAGAGACGTAATCTCCATAATCAGCGCCAAAAAGAGAGGCTAGCTTCTAGGCGCTTTAGGAAACCCTTCACATACAATGCTTTCTGCTCTGCGTTTTACTGGCCGAAACGTCGCTTCCTTCTTTGATATGTCCTTACTGTTCTCAACAAATCGATCTTTCTAAAGTCGGGCCAGTAGATGTCGAGGAAGCATAGCTCGCTGTAGGCGCACTGCCAGAGCAGAAATCCACTCAGTCGCTCCTCACCCGAGGTCCTTATGATGAGGTCGGGATCCTGCTTGGGGAGGTGGGCCGTGTACAGGTGCCTCTCAAAAAGACGCTCATTTATTTCCTTGGGAGTCAGTTCTCCCCTTTCCACCTTCAAAGCGATTTTCCTAGCGGCGTCCACGATCTCCGCCCTCCCACCATAAGCCAGCGCCACGTTTAAGAAATGGCCGTCGTAGTCCTTCGTAGCCTCTTCTACCTTCCTAACCGTTTCTTGCAGGCGCTCCGGCAAGAGGTTGAGCCTCCCTATGACCTTGACCCGAACCCTATGTTTATGGACGTTTTCATCCTCGAGAAGCTCGTGGAGCTTTAACTCGGCAATCCGCATAATTTCATCCACCTCTTGAGGGGAGCGGAGAAAGTTTTCAGTGGAAAAAGCGTAGAGGGTAATCGATTTCACATCTAAGTCTAGGCACCACCTTAGCAGGTCTTCAACCTTATCGGCGCCATAATGGTGGCCGATCCAAGGGTTCAACTGACGCTCAGAAGCCCATCTGCGGTTTCCGTCGAGGATAATGGCGATGTGCTCAGGCTTTATGCCGTCCTTCACTTGATACCAGAGCCATTTCTCATAAACCCTATATACGCCGAGTATGGAAAGAAGAGTCTTCAGCATGGTTTAACCTCGAAACCTCGCGTCCTTAAGTGCATGCGCACAGGGACAGTGGCGTTCGACTGGTAAATGCTGAATAGTTTCTCTTAAGATTTGCTGGATAATTGGCATTTTTTCCTTCGCCATCTTGGTCACCTCGCTGGCGGTTAATCGTTGCTGCACCCCGGCCGCCATGTTTGAAATGAAGCATACGGTTGCGTAACACATTTCAAGCTCGCGAGCAAGCACAGCCTCAGGAACGCCCGTCATACCCACGATGTCGCAGCCCAGTCGCCTCAGCATCTCGATCTCTGCAGGGGTTTCGTAGCGAGGTCCCTCCATGCAAACAAGAACCGATCGACTCCACGTTCGGGCAACATGCCTCTTCATGGTCTCGATTAAAAGCGCTCGAATCTCCGGACAGTAAGGCTGAGATACGTCAATGTGTGTAACCGGGGCCTCGTCGTAGAAAGTAAGCTGTCGAAGCTTTGTGAAATCGATTAAATCGTGTGGAACCACCAAGTCTCCCGGCTTGAAGTCAAGATTTATGGCGCCTACGGCGTTGGTTGCAACGATCCGCTCAACACCCATCTCGTGGAGGGCGTAAATGTTGGCGCGATAGTTCACCTTGTGAGGAGGAATGGAATGGTGAACGCCGTGACGAGGCAAAAAGGCAACCAGTCTCTCACCAACTTCACCAACGGATATGGGAGGCGAGAGCCCATAGGGGGTTCCTACGCGGATCTTTTCAACACCCCTAAGTAGAGCCTCTAAGCCAGTCCCGCCAACTATCCCTACATCAGCCTTCCTCAGTTTCCTCAGTTTCCTCCTCTTTCTCTCTGAAGAACTGGGCGTATCTTCTATGGAGCAGGGAAGTAACCAAAAAGGCAGCCACGGTTAAAAGTATGCCGATGATTGTAGCGGCTACGAGCTCCCATTGTAGAGTTTGAGCTAAAGCAGGCTCAATAAGGATCTGTGACGCTTGATAAAAGATTTGTTGTGACCATGCGCACGTGACCATGATGACAATGGTACGCCAAAATCTGGGGTCGCGCTCAAAGAAGAAGTGGGTCACTCTGCCGGCAAGTATAACACAGACACCGATGACGATGAGAGTTATGGATTGGGAAATAAACTCGCCCGTCAGTTTAGGAAGCAACGTGAGCCACTGACCGAAATCCTTTGGGGCGGGTTGAAGAATAGGCGTCACGAAGGCTCCCGCTTGATAACAGCCGATCCCGATCAACAAAGCTCCGGTGATGACTGAGAAGGTTGCTATTTGCTTAGGAAGGGGAGGCGGAGAGTACTCTCGAACCCACGTGTAGAGACGTAAAACCGCTCGGTCAATCCCAAAACCCCTAATCAGAAGGAACCCGCCAACAACGATGAGGAACGCAAGCCAAGCATAAAACAAGAGGTTGTACAACCACAAGACGCACAAGATAATCATCAGAATTCCGGGCAAGCCGAGCGTGATTCGAGAATAGCGAGGGTTCTCCACGAGCATCTTTAGATACCGAGAAAACAAGGCCGCCGTTTCCTCGATGGATTCACTGTGCTTTATCACGATTCTTTGAACCGAGGTTACCGGAACCCTTGATTGAATGAGCGGCAAAATTGCTTCATCTGTGAAACCGTCAGTAACAAGGATAACGTCGCTCGCGGAAAACTTGTTTAACACGTCGGTGAGCTCGGATACCACTTTCCTATCTGCCCCTAAACCGCCCAGCTCAGAACCTGCTATGGTGGCGATTTGATACTGTTCATCCTTAGCCCCCTCCTTCAGCCGGTCATAGATCCTCACCGCCTCAAACATGGCGTTGGCGTCGGGTTCTTCAGGGTCTCTTAGGGCAAGGCTGACGGCCGCGTTTAGGTTTTCTTCCCTCCCAAGAACTGGCGTCTTAATCCCCGCTTTCACGCCTAGGTCGTCGTCTCGGTCGACGCAAAGGACAAGGGTGCGTTCCGGCTTCTCCTTCGCGGACTTCGACATCCTTTGTTCTCCTGCCCATTTGTTATTATTCATCTGATGCTATTAAATATCGCTTCTCTTTGGACTTCGATACGTGGACCTTTGCTGTCGTTTCGATTAACTCTGAGGTGTCGTTAAGCATTATATTAATAGATTAACGATAAATTAAAACATATGTACGCAAAATATGTACACAAAATTCGCAATTACGCGATCCGTCTTTCAACAAGAACCTCGTACTCCTCCCAGGTTGAAAATTCTTTGATAGTATATTTACGTAATTTTGTTGTTACGTTGTTTGCTTGGGACTTGCATCATTTAGAATCTTGTACCATCCCTTGTTCAGCGAGAATCTTAAACTCCTCCCATGACAACTTTTCGCCGCGTTTCAACTTTTTTAATGCCTTTTCTTTCAGCTCTTTGCGAAGCTCAAGTTGACGTTGGGCTTGCCTTTCCTCTTCTGCTCTATGAAGGACTTGCTTGAGAGATTTGACGTGATGCAAGGTTTCTGCGTGTTTCTGATGGAGCTCGTGAGATTGCTGTTTAGCCTCCACGTATTTCTGATGCGCCTTATCTGCCTCCTCTCGAAAAGCATGAACTTTCTTCAAGGTTTCAAGCATTCTTTCATGAAACTTTTGGCGCTGTCCAGCGAGTTTTGAAAGCTCCTCATGGCAATGCTGGGCTTTGACCCCCAGCGCTTCCTCCTCAGCCTTTAGCTCGACGAGGCTGTGGTTCAATTCTTGTATCTGCTTGTGAATCGAGAGCTGGGCCTCAAGGTGCCTAACTTGATCGACCAACTGCTTCTCCTCCTTAAGGGTGAGGGGCGTGGTTTGAATCGTCCAGTCAAGGCTTTCAATTTCCCTTTCTATATCGTGCATGTCTCGGGGAGGCCTCTTTTCCGTTAGGATTCTCATTTTCTCTTTTAGCTTCAAAATTTGAGCGTGTATCTCCTTGCGTTGCATCTTCGCTTGTTCCCGCAGGTTTTTGAGTTCTCGAACCCTCTCATTCAAAGTGTCGCGCTTCTCTTTAAGATCAGCAGCCTCAGTTTGCAGCCCCTTGATCTGATCACGAATAGAGTTTCTTTTTTCCAGCCATTCTCGGGCTTCGAGGTTCAACCGGTCGCGTTCTTCTTTAAGAGAACTGAGCTCGCGATTTAGCTCTTCGATTCTCTGCTTTTGTGATTCCAGCGATTTCATCCTCCTACGTTGGCTTAGACCATTCGAGAATTTGTTGAATCAAGGCTTGTCCCTCTGTTGACGAGAAGAGGGGGAGGTCCCAGTTCTCTTTGACTCTCCAGCGGGTTACCGTATGGTTTTTCACTTGCTTTTGATAGGGTTCCCTATAGACGAGGATTCCTCTCCGCTGCCAAGCCGGCGTTTGAGCTAAGTTGACGCCGTGACAAAAAAGCATTTCATGAAGATCTTTTGTTTTCAAGCCCTCCAGCATCCTCGCAGCCTCTTTCGGTTTGTGTCCTCTCCTTCGTAAGAGCCAGTACCCGTAGGCGTTGTTATGATTTCGCCACGCATCGCTTTGTCTCCCAAGCAAATACTCTACGATTTCTTCTTTGGAATAGACTGCAATGCGTGAATCAAAGGATGCGTTCAGGGATTTCTTAAAGAGCTTTAGGGTGTTTAAGGAGAAGGAGCTGGATGCGATGCCGGCGAGGATTGAGTTGATTTTTTCAACCCTTCGCCTGAAGGGTGCGGCGTACAAAAAGAGCACATTAAGTTCGTCGCTGGCCACATAAACCAGAGCTGGGTTGAAACCGCTTTGAAACAAGGCTTTCGCCGAGGCCCCTAAACATTGGGCGAATCTTTTGTCGAAGGGCTTCTCGGCTCCGACTGTCTCAGAGACTGCTTGAAAGCGCCTCCCATCTAGTCGAACAAAGAAGGGAGTATCCGGTGGAATCCGAAGCTGAGAGAAAACCTCGTGTTCTAAATATTTAGGGCCCTTATTCCAAGATAATCCTTGCATCGACCGTCTTCGCACCCTTTTCATAAACCATGATGGGATTCAGGTCAAGCTCCTTGATTTCTAGGTGATCCATCACCAACCTCGAGGTGTTCATCAGAATCTGCGCGATGGCGTCGATATCCGCGGGAGGCTGACCACGATAACCCCTAAGAATCGGGTACGCCTTCACCTCGGTGATCATCTCTTGAGCGTCCAACTCTGTGATGGGGGCGATCCTAAAGGTCACGTCCTTGAGAACCTCCACAAAGATTCCTCCAAGCCCAAACATCAAGGCTGGGCCGAACTGGGGGTCCTTGGTGGCTCCCACGATGATTTCAGTGGATGAGGGCGCCATCTCTTGGACGAGAACGCCCACAATTCTGGCGTCTGGCTTGTGCTTCTTTACGTTGGTTAGGATTTTGTCAAAGGCGTCTTGAACATCCTTGGCGCTTTTGAGGTTAAGGATAACGCCGCCCACGTCAAACTTGTGAATCACGTCCGGGGAAACTATCTTGAGAACCACGGGATAGCCTATCTCCTCCGCAAACTTCAAGGCTTCCCCTCTGGTCTTCGCCACCCTAAACCTCGTCACGGGTATTCCATACTCCATGCATATCATTTTGGCCTCGGGCTCCAGCAGATAGCTCCTCCCATCCTTACGAGCCTCCTCAAAGATCTGGGAAACTTTACCCATTTCGGCATCCTCTTGATACAACTTATGACCTACAAGTATAAAAGACGTAAGTGCGTCTTTATTTCTAACTTTTGCCTAGCGCGGATAAGTCTTCAAGTTCTGCAACAAGTAGCTTTCTCAGGACGTTGAAGTTGAGGGCACATCTTACCTTTCATGCCACTTGGATGTGGCATATCTAAATGTCGTAATGAAATAGCTGTTCCTTATTTCGTATGATCACTTTCTCCTCATCAAGGTATGTTCTTCTTTTTCATCAAACTTTACGTCGGAAATCCTTTGATTAGACAAGCTTAAAAGATATGGGATGAGAACTCTGGAAAGGTTTTTAGAACCAAGAGGGAAACATGGTCGGGCGAGCAGAATTCGAACCTGCGACACATATCTCGATTATCTTATCTCTCAATTAATTTCACCTCTGCGAACTTTCGACGAAAGCTTTTAAATTTGCAATATTATGCTACTACATTTTAGGCGGTTTGCATGCTTGACTTATCTTGCGATCAATTTTATGTATCAATTCATCCGGCAACACTCCAAGGCATCTTAAAGCCATCAGCGTTTGATAAGATGAGAGAGTGCCTTCAAGAGGATTTCAGGATGTATATCACTAGCTGTGCATATCCAGACGAGAATTTCATAATATATTTCCGAGGGGAGATACAGAAACAACTTCAGAACAAAACTCTTCTGGATAATTATAGAGAAAAAATTCGAACATATCGAAAACTTGCAGAATATAGATATAAAGCTGTTGAGTTAAGTATTCATGAATTTCTATGTTTTCATCACGTAGAAGTTGATCGGCTAACTGAAAAGGATTTAGAATTATTAGAAGATGACATCGCTCTTAGAATTGCTAGTTTCCTTTCCGGCTGCATCTCTCAACTGTTCTTCTCGATAGAATTTTCATGTAAAATAGCTTGTAGTCTTGGGCATCTTCCATTTGCTGAAAAAATTTCCAAAGCTAAGGTCGTTCAACATCAAGAAATCTTCAAAACACTGAAACTCATCGCTTCAACTGATTTTAATCTTGATTTTGGGGCTTTATCTAAGATATATGCATATTTAATTAAGGCAAGGATGTTATCAGACTATACCGCCTTCTTCTTTGAGCGTCGAGACACATGGCGATTCGTTCCTGAGCAATTTTTGCCTGTCACAAGAGATATCTTTAACTCTCAGAGGAAGCTACTTTTTGAGTGTTTGGGTGAATGAGGCATGAGTCAACGCATAGAAGGAGAAGTCGTAGACATAATCAATGAATATACGGTAGTGATAAACGTCGGTGAAGAGGGGGGTGTCAGAAAGGGAATGAAGTTTGTGATTTACACGGAGGCGGAAGAACTGCTTGATAGCAAGGGGAATTCTCTTGGAAAGTTAGAGATACCAAAAGCAGAAATTGAAATCACCCATGTGCAACCCAAAATATCAATAGGAAAAAGTGGCGAAATCTATACTAGGACCATTGAACCTCTCGAACACATCAGATATCCGTTTGGTAAACCCGAAACTATAACTGTTCGAAAGAAGCTCCCTATAGAAAAGGGAGACATAACAAAAAGAGAAATTGACATGAATGTTAGAAAGGGAGATAAGGTTCGGCGAGTAGAATAAATCTTACTCAACGACACGCTTTTCTAGTTAGGCATACTGAACCTGTGATACTTCACGCTTTTAGAAAAGCCTCGAGTCTACACATTAGTTTCTCTAACGGATAAACTGCCGCTAATTTAAGATTTTATAAAGGTAGTCGAAAGAGTTGAATCAAAGAGAACCTTAGATGGAGTAATTGGGATTGGCTTATTGGATTATACCACGCAGATGGACGCAAATTTACTGACAGACATCCTCAACGAAGAAGAGACATCAAGTAAGTTGGTCTCGGTTTTAATGGCCCATGGGTTAAAAGTTGGGATTTATCCGAAGAAGAATGAAAAAGCTGTCGATATTAAAGTAAGTAGTAAACTTCTATACTTGCCTTACCCGGCAAGGAAGAGGATTATTCTCCGCAATCTTCTTTAGCTTTCCCCCTCGGACTATTCGATGGCGATGAACCCATCAAAAATACCGAAGCCGTGAAAAATGATATCTACGCAAGTTAAGTATCCGCATTTGGCGCGTCAAGTTGCTGACATTACATAACGATAGGGTGGGGCAACTATACGTTTAACAAATCAAGTTTCTGATAAACCTAGATATAAGGACCTGCTTCTAAAAGAAACGAGAACAGCGCTTTTGAAGAATGAGTTCCAAAAATATTGCATACGTCGTAAGTTTTAGTGGTCGGGCGGGCAGGATTTGAATTCGCCGAGCTAAGGGCTTGCCTCCGCTCTCCTGCGACACTCCGGTGTCTGTGCGCTTGATAGGCTGAGATGGCGCCCACCTTTGGTAGGCGTCTACAGCGTCTCCGCCAATCACAGCGTGGTTGGCTCGGAAGCTCTACCAAGCTGAGCTACCGCCCGTTGCCCGACCAAAGTTTTCAAAATAGAAACTTCCGATATATACGTTTCGCTATAGGAAATTAGAAGTCGTAGACCTGAGCTTGAGCTAATGTTTCTGACTCATGTCGAGAGTCTTAATACCCAACGGCAAAATACCCATGATCACCGCCTCTATGCTGAGCTTTTTACCCGAATAGATAAAACGGTCCTCCCTTACAAGGAAGAGACACTACATCATCGGCACTTCGAAACAGAAGAGTTGAGGGAAATGCTTAAACAAAACGAGCTTATGGACACGAAGGCAAAGAGCTGCGGAGCCTTCCTGCTCGTGGAAGCAAGGAAGATCAAACCCACAACCCCCTCATATATCAGCGCCTCTCTGTAGATGGTCCAAATTTTCTTCAAAAGGAAATCCGAACAAGCTGAAACGACCTTCAAAACATTTAATATGGGCTTTTGTCTCAACGTTTATGGGCCGGTAGTTCAGTCTGGTATGAATGACGACCTTCATGAAGGTCGTCAGTGCTCACGCCGCCTTCGCACGTAAGCCAAAACCGAGAGAGGCGGAAGTCGCGGGTCCGAATCCCGCCCGGTCCACCATAATTTTATTCCTCCTTAAGCATTAAAGCCGTTTTAAAAGCCGACCATACGATTCAGAGTCTAGTAAAAAGGCGCTTATTGAAGAAAGAATAGGCTTCAGATGTCTTCAACCGTGACCTTCGTAACCTTTTCCATCCAGAGGATCTTCGCTGGATACCTGGAAAGGTCGTCGAATATTTCCTTTTTAAGCTGCTGATAGATTTTTCTCTAGCCTTTTCGATCAGGAGAATCTCAATGGTCGCCTTTTTTCACACGCACTCTACCTCCATTAATGTGTGTCACGTTTCCTCTTAGACCATCCTTTTAGGAAGCAAAAGCGTCTCTCTAGGCTTCTTCGCTCCCAGCTTCTTTTTCTCATTACTGTTTCCTTATCCCGGTTACTACCCACTCTTCTTCGAGGGCATCATTCTGTGGACCGCTTCCTGATCATCTTCTGTTTCCAGCCGATTAATTCGCCGTTTTTGTTGAGTCTGATCTCGTATCTTCCTAGAGGGTCTTGCGTGTCCTCTTCCGCCTTGTGTAGTCGTCCCTCTTTCAGTATGTAGTTTTTGTTGGTGGGTAGCTTTTCGTAGAGGTCTGTGGTGGTAAGTATGATGGTTGCACCTCTTTCTTTGTTGATTTGGCTGAGTAGTTCCATGAATAGGGCTGAGTTTTCATCATCCAAGCTTGATGTGGGTTCGTCGGCGAGGATTATCTTTGGGTTGTTGGTCACGGCTCTTGCGATGGCTATTCTTTGTCTCTCTCCTCCGCTGAGGGTTTCTGGGAATCGGTTGGCTAGACTTGCCAGATCGAAGTATTGGAGTAGGTCCATTGCTTTCTTTTTTCTTTCCAGTTTCTTAGTTCCCGCTAATGCTAGAGGTAGCTCTATGTTCTCTAGCACGTTTAGTGATGGGATGAGATTAAAGAACTGGAAAATGAACCCAATTAAGTGGAGTCTTAGGGCTGATTTCTGGTCATCGTTTAATTCGCTGACGTTTTTGCCGAAGAGCTTAACGTTTCCTTTGTTTGGGGCTTCGAGGAGGCCGATTATTCTGAGTAGGGTTGATTTTCCAACTCCGGATTTCCCTCTTATGGAGATGAAGTCCTTTTCCTTTGCAGAGAGGTTGAGGCCCTTCAGTACGTTAATTGCGCTGTACTTTTTCCATATATTGCTAAGCGTGATCACGTTTCTTCCATATGTTGTGGAGTTATTGGAGATTTTCGAGTTCAGTATCACCATTAGGGCTTCCTTTTCTTTGCCTTTCTAAGTCTTTATACTTAGTATTTTGTCGCATACTTTTAGGGGAAGATTGAACAGGTTGGAGAGGGGTTCCAGATCGCTTAGCATTTCTTTCAGGTTGTTTATGTCTGCATGTGTGATGGCTCCTGTGAGTGAGGTGGTGGCGAGGTATGCGGTTAGGAAAATGGTTCCTCCGGCTATTAGGTGTATCCAGTTTTGAAAGTTTAGTTGGGACGTGATTACGTAGGTTATGGTGGCGGCAATTCCTGAGCTCAGGCATATTTTTGCTGAGGATAGCCAGTCGACAGTGATGCTGTAGTGTTTTTTGACCCACCACAATCCTGTCGCTAATGCTGGAATGCCGGATACGAGGGTAGTTGTTATCAAGCCGAGGATTCCGAACGTAGGGATTAGCGCTAGACTTAGTGGGAGGCCTACGGTGACGTTGAGTAGGGTTAGCTTCATGGTAACCTCGGTTTTTCCCTGGCCATTGAGGAAGTTCCCAAGACTGAGGCTTCCTACGGCTGGGTATAAGTAGCTAATGGCGTAAAGAGTTAAGAATAGTGGTGCGAGCGTATACTTTTGACCGAATATGGCAGAAACGAGCGGTTCTGACAGGGTCATGATGGCTGCAGTCACGGGTATGGTCAAAAATGTCGCGTACTTGACTGAGAATTGGAACACGGTTCGTAGAGTTTCGACTTCGTTTTTCGGGTTTAATTTGGAGAAGGCTGGGAAAAGGGTGGTGGCTATGGGCGTTGTGAAAAAGGTGATGATTACGGCGAAGTTTACGGCTGCTTGGTAGTTGCCGATCATGAGGTCGCTGCAGTAGACGGCCATCATGAAATTGTAGAACTGGACGAGGAACCCGCCTAGGATGGCGGAGGCGGACAGTGGCAATCCATATCTGAGCATGATTTTGATGGTTTCGCTGAGTTTGGGTTTGTTGTCGTATGTCTCCTGGGCTTTTTTGTAGAAGATTCTGTAGAGCATAGCGATTCCGAGTATCCCGACCGCAAGGAACGCCACCGTGTATCCGATTACTACACCGAGGGCTTCATAGCCCAGCAGAACGAAGGTTGGGGCTATCAGAGTCTTGAGGGAGGATTGGAGGATCATGGTAAGGCTGTTGAACTCCATTCTTTCGAATCCGATGAAGACGGATTGTGAAACTGTTAAGAATGATCCGGCGAGGATGGTGACCGACGCGATCTCGATGAGGTTTTTCATTTCGGGCCTGTGAAATATGTTTGTGGCTAAGAAGCCTGCAAGGAGATAGCAGGTGAGGGTTAGGAGGATGCCGAGGGCTGATTCGAAGAGTATCCCCGCAGCTAAGATGGTTTTCATCTCCGCTTTTTTATTCTCTGACCTGTATTGGGCTAGGAATTTTATCATGGCGGAGTTGGTTCCCCAGTCCCTGAAGAGACTGATGAGGGCTGGGGATATGAGAGCAATCGAGTATAATCCGTACTGAGATGGGTCTAGGAGTCTTACTACGAGTATTGTGCCTATGGCTGATATGATTGTAGAGAGGGTGACGCCTAGAAATAAGTTGTACCCGCCTTTGGCTGAGAGCTTTGCCATTCTGATTGCCTCGTTCACTAAACTCCTCCCTCGGGGATCACGATTCGGCGCCTCTATAGAGTTCTACGAAGTCATTGGAGTAGATTAGGTCTAGTTGAGATGCCTTTTCCATCCAGTTTTCGAGCAGATCTACTCCGTGGAGACCCACTACGTACCCGTTTTTCAGCATTTGACTATAGATGAATAGGATCTGAGGTTGGGGTTCGCCGTCTCCGTTTAGGTAGCGGAATCCTTGGAGTACATTGACGTTTACCCGAAAATAGTCCTCCATCAGATGGAAGACCTTCATATCTCCGGCCACCGTAGTCTGATTACAAGCATTTGTTGCTATCCACGATCCTGCTTCAAGTTCCTGTTTGCTGTAGAACCAGTGATATCCCATGTAGCGGTCTTGTAGGGAGACGGCGGCGTACAGGCTGTAGACGTTTATGGTTGCAATGATTATGATGATCGCCATTACCGCTGGCTTAAAGAAGTTTTGCAGACGGAACTTATTCGCCGTTCCATAGAGCCGATAAAGTCCAGCGGCAGAGAGAATTGCGAGGGGGACGTACAAGAAGTTGGGGGTTCTGATCCAGAGGCCAATACTTTGGCTTGAGTTAGAGAAGATGGCGTAGGCTTCGAGTCCCAGGAGGGTTGTTAACCAGAAGAGTGGTGCTATGAACCCTTGGATTCGTCTCTGATAGCCATATCCTAGGGTGATAAATGGTAGGATTATGAAATAGGGGGAGATGTACAGTAGGATACGCTTCTGCACGGTTGGAGTGAAGCCCGGCACTAAGGTTATGTTTAGGGTTAATAGCATGAACAGAAAGGCTGAGGCTATTGTTCCTAGACAGGTAATGAGCGTTCCGGCTTGCGTGTGTACGTAGGGTTTAGATGTGAGGTACATGGCTGATGCGAAGATGAGTATCTGATATGAAGCCACTGAAAGCCAGTCGCTATAGGTTATGCAGAATTTGAAGCCTCTGTGGGCGTATACCCCGAAGTAAAGGGCGACGGTCACGATTAGGATCGATGTGAGTAAAAAGTTGGACTTATTAGGGGCGAGGCCTTTTTTTGCGTCGTCGATGAGGTGGGCCAGGGTTATGCTGGATAAGATGGCTATAGTGATTATTGGAGTTAGGTGATGGGTCAAGGCTAGAGTTGTGGATGCTATTGCAAACAAGAGAAGGGTTTGCTTCTGCTTGCTTATGGTTTGGTGGAGAAAGATGAGGATAAGTGAGAGGTAGAGGGGGTTGGCGTAGGTTTCCTTTGTTACTCCAGCTGTGAAGAAGGCGTGGGTGAAGGCGGTTCCGAAGACGAGGGAGGCTATGAAGGATATCTTTGCGTTGTAGAGTCTCTTCGTGAGCGAGTAGAAGATTAGGATGGCTAGTGCGCCGGTTACCGGTATGAAAATTGCCATTGTTTGTATCGGTTTAAGTGACGTTGTTTCCGAAACGACTGCTCCAAAGAGGCTGTTGGCTGGCCAGTAATTGTTGTAGCCATCGAAAACTTCGTTTTCTAAGTGTATGGGGGTGTACTGTATGAGGAGCTCGGCGTTTCTAATAAGGCACCAAGCGTCTGTGGAAAAGGGTAGTCCGCTGAGGAGGTATGGGTAAAGCCTCAGCGCTAAGGCGATGGTCAGGGGCAGGATGGCGTAAACGTATTTCTTCAATGTCTCAGGTCTATACAGGTTATGCTTGTCGCGACAAGCATAGAAACTAGGACGAAGTTGAGAGCTACGATGAGCGGGTCGAGCTGGTAAAGGACTCTATGCGATAAGACTTGTAGATAGCCGCTTTCCCCAATGACTGTTAGTGTCGCTGCAGCTAACAAGATCCCTGCTGCTGAAGCGGCTAGGGACCAAAACAATAGCTTGGCTAAAAGGTCCTTTCTTATGCTTTTATTGGATGCTCCAAGAGACCTCAAGACTCCTATTTCATGCTTGTGCTGTTGTATAAGCGTCGTAGAGGCGGCGCCTACGCTTGCACTGGCGAATACAAAGACCATGATGGAAAGGATTAGTAGGGTCTCTTTGGTCACTCCATACCTATCGAGGTAGCTCCTCATGAACCTCTGAGCTTCCTCGACCCCGATGTCCTCAAGGTTAAGGCTCGTCTTAACTATAGGGATAATTCCTTCAGCTTGCTTTCCTTCTTCCTCGCTTGGACTGGTTTGGGCTGGCTTAGAGGATTCCTTGGCTATCACGTTCAGAAGGTCACTTGAGCTTAGTTGATCCTCGTTTATTTTGACCCTTATTAGCGTGACGTGGCCGTAGTCTATGCCCCTCAGCCATTGTCCCACATAAACTGGAACCAAAGCTTCGTCATCCATCGTCGATTGAGACTCATATATTCCTTTAACCTGAAGCTCCATACATCGATCCGCTAAAACGCCAAGGACGAGGACTTTGTTACCAAGATCTAGACTAAGTCTTTCAGCGAGACCCCTACCTACGATTGCGGAGTCTATATCGGTTAGCTCCAGCATGTGGCCTTTCACTATGGCTAAGGGGTTTAGTTTGGAGAACTCCTCGGGTACGATTCCTCTTATGAAAATGGGTTCGCTCTTAAGGATGCAGGGTGCTATAACCTCGGGGCTACTGGCCAAAACCCCGTTTATGGGTCTAACTTGCTCAGTCAAGTGCATAGGGACCACACCCGTGAAGGGTGAGTGGCTTCTCTTTTCGTAGATTGCCACGATGTCTTTTCCCTCTCCCAGGTAAGCGTTGAAGCCTCTGTAGAAGCCGAGGAGGCTGAAGGCCGTTATTGAAAAGAGCGTGGAGGCTAGTGTGAGGATTGAAGCTAGGGTTAGGATATGTTGGTTCCGAAGGTATTTAAAGTCTCTAAGCGTCACAGAGGCTGCTTCTCCACATAGGTCTTGCAAGCGGATTTAAACGCGGGATATGCACATCCTACGATGGATGAGGAAAAGGTTAACAGGAGTATTTGAAGTGCCTGTCCGACTTCGAGGAACGGACTTATTTCGAAGCTTGGCCACATCCATCGGACTGCAGTTGAGGCCATCTGCGATCCTGCTATGCCTAATGCTAACCCAAGGATGGAGCCGAGTAGGGCTGTGGTTGCGGTGTAGGTTAGGATCAGCTTGAAAGTGAGCATTTTTTTGGCTCCTAGAGCTCTGAGCATGGCTAAGTCGTAGTTGGACTCGGCTATGAGCCTGGTGGCTAGAACGTAGGAAGCGGCTATCACTACAATATAGACGATTGTGGACCATAGGCTTAGAAAGGATAGAGTTTGATTGTTCACGTTCTGCATGAAGGTTTTCAACTGTTGAACCTTTATGATCTTTGTGTTAGGTGGCAAAAGCTTGGTTACATGGTTGATCACTTCATCTTTCATGTTAGGGTCTTTAGGGGCAAACTCGATGAGGGATACCTTGTCATCGTTTCGAAATAGGTGATTGGCTAGTTTCATTGGTATAATGAGTTCGGCATCGCTCTGAGTTTGAGTTTGAATGATTCCTACTATCTTGACTTTGAGAGCCTTATCACCAACGTTCACGCTCACCTTATCTCCCACATTAATCGATGCCAGTCTAGCTAGTATCTCGCCGACATTGGCCTGCATCTCATCTGCGTTAGCAACATTCCCTTTCACGCGGGCGTTTCTCACGTTGAAAAAGGTTTGAACATCTACTACTGCCCTTACGACGGCAGTGTGGTTGCTGGAGTTTGTGGCCAAGGTTGCTGCGAAAACTTTTTGAGGTATCACGTATTTGACATCGGAGTCGCTAACTAAGTTGGCTAGATTTGCATCAACTTGGCTGTCTGTTATCGAGGTGGAGTTGTTGCTAAGGATGAGGTAGGCTTCACCGATTTCTGGGATTCTGCTAAGGGCCTCGGTTTGAGAGTTGATGTGGTTCACTATGGAGCTCATGGAGGCTAGGATGGCTACGAGGAGCGCCACCGCTAGGATGGCTGAGGTCGTTCCCTCTTTTCGGGAAAGCGTCTTAAGAGCTAAGAATGCCATTGTTTCAAAACTATTCCACAAAAGGCAAAAAGTCACTCATCTTAATGTAACGATTTCACCCGGAGCATTTCTCAACAGAGACAAGCTCGCATACTTCGACTATCATGTGTACCAATCCTTAGGACTTGAGAAAGCTTTCTATTTCGCGGCAGATGTCCTCAACCTTTTCGTCTTTGCAATCCACCCAAATGGTAACTCTTTTTATACGGTCACCTATAGAATTATTTGATAGTTGCGAACTGGGTACTCGTTGGGCTTCGTTGGGTTTCGTTGCTAGGGGTAAAAGCTCTTTATGGCGGAGAAGAATTTGTCAGCGGCATGATATGATTCTAGGGTTCCTATATCCCAGAGGTAGTCTTTTAGCATGTAGCCGTAAACCGATTCTTGTTTGTGAAGCCATTCGATGAACCTGCCTGGCTCGTCAGTTGGTAGTCCTAGCTTTAAGTATTGTTTGAGCCTATCGCGGGTTTTTGATGGAAGGGCATAGATGCATGCTCCGACCAGAGTGGTTTTTGGGTTTGAGGGTTTTTCAATAAATTCCACGATTTTTCCCTCATTGTCTATCGAAACGGTGGCGCCGCTCCTTGCTTCATCTATATTTTCTGCATGGTAGAGGGCTATGATGGGAGCATGCCTTTCATGGAAGAAGTGGAGGAACCCTTTTAGGTTGTCAGTGGTGAGGTTGTCGCCAGCTACCACTAACATGTCCTCGTTGATTTTTGTTACAATGTCGGCAAGAGCCCTTACAGCGCCCAGCTTCTCTTCTTCACTTTGTGAATTGTCCGGCACGAGTTCTATGTTCGGGTACTTTCTTGCCTCTAGCCATGATTGAAACTGACGTTGAAATCTTAGGTTGGTTGATACGATTATCTTGGTTATCGGCGGGCTTAATGGGATAAGCTTCTCGATGACGCGGTCGATCATCGGCTTACTGGCTATTGGCAAGAGGGCTTTAGGTTTGTTTAGGGTTAGGGTCCAAAGCCTCTTAGCATACCCACCAGCGAGGATGATGGCAATCAACCTAGGCTCACTAGAAAAATGTCTTGTATAAACTTTGATCTCTATTTTGTCTAGAGACTCTGATGCCTATCGACTCGAGTTTCTGGATTGTTCCTGAGCCGCAGTCGAATAGAAGCCTATCGCCCTGGGCTTCAACGAGTAAGCTGGCTACGCAGGCTCCCGTTCCTAGAAAGATGATCTTCAACCGCTGAACCCTACTATTAGTTGATGGTTCCTTGCATACAAAACCTAGGTGAAGTCTGAGTGTTTCTCCCACATTTCTCTTTCCGTTACGCCTTCTTTCTCAGCTAGGGCGTAGATGAAGCATTCGAGGGAGAGTAGGGTTCTAAGCTCAAAGATGGATTCCTTTGGGTCTTTTGGGAGGTAGCTTCCTCTTAGCCCCTTCATTCTCTGGATTTTTCTTCCAGGAATTATCAACCTTACGTCAGCTACGCTTGCTAGGGTGGAGTTTGGGCAGCTAGTTATGGCTGCTACCTTGGCGTTCTTCCCCTTGGCTTTCTCGGCCAGTTGGGCTGGGATGTTTTCGCCTGAGCCTGAAATTACAAGGGTTAGGTCTTTATCGTTTACGGAGATGCTTCCTCGGTCTTTCCAGAAGTAGCATTCTCTTTCCTCGTCTTGCTTGGCGCAGTGGCGGAGCCTTGTGACGAAGAACTTTCCTACCATGCCTGATAGGCCTTCGCCTATGACGACGGTTTTTCCGGTTATGGGTTTTCTTAGGGATCTTGGTTTGGGTAAGAGGTTGTAGAGTTGTTGAAATTCCTTAGGGTTAGGTGTGAAATCTTTGCAGAGGGATAGGAGCTCTTCGAAGCCTTTTTTGATGTCTTTCTTTTCTGCGAGGGTGGTTATTAGGGAGAGTTCGAGGAGGAGGGTTCTTAGCTCGTAGAGGGTTCCTAGGGGTGTTAGAGGTGAGTGGGTTACTCCGAGGATTTGTCTTCCGAAGTAGTTTGCTTCGTAGCCGACCTTGGTTTTTCCTGGTATGTGAATAATGTGGTCGGATATCTCGGTTAGAGGAGAGTTTGGGTTTGAGGTTAGGCTTAAGATCCTTGCCCCTGCTTCCTTGGCTGTCTTTGCTGTTTGGAGGGTGTAGGTTGTCGATCCGCTTCCTGAAAAGGCTAAAATGAGGTCTGTGTGCCTGAAGACGTAGGGGATTTCTTCGGGGCCATAAACCTTTTCGTAGCCTAGGGTTCTGAGAAACCTTGCGAGGGCGTCGGCGTTGTCTCCTGAGCGTCCTACGCCAACGCATATGATTCTGCCTGAGGATTCTATGATGTTTACGAGCCTATCAATATCCTTTTCTTTGGGAAGCTTGAAGTCTCCTATGAAGTCGCAGAGCTTTCTGTAATCCTCGGGAATGGCCTCAAAGGGGTTCATGAAATCCCCACTCCTTTTACCAGGCAGCGTAGTCGGACCTTGTGGCTAAGGTTGCTATTTGTTATTTTCAAGCCCGTTTCGTTCCGCGGACAATGGAAATGACGCAGAAGTTTTTGCCATTTCAATTACTCGGTAAAATTTAAATTTCTTTAAGTAGCTTCAGGAATTCTTCCCTTATTAACCCCGCGTCCTTAATGATTCTAGAGAGTAGACCTCTCCCTATCTCTTCGCCTCTATGAACTGGAACGACAGTCACCCTTCCATCATTATTTTTCAGTATTACGTGGCTGCCTCGTTTCCTCACAGGTTTGAAGCCGACCTTCGCAAGGGCCTTTATAAGTTTCTCAGCTGGAAGTGGTCTTAGGCTCACTTGCTGGAACCTCTATAAATTGGACGCCGATAAGCTCCCTTTTCGCCTCGATCATGGGGCCCTCAACTTCTAGGTAGAGCTCCACGGCCTCCCTAACCCTCTCCATAAGTTCATCTAACGTCTTAGCCTGGGTGTGACAGCCCGGAAGCTCCGGAACGGATGCCACATAATAGCCGTCTTCGTCTTTCTCAATAACCACGCTGAACCTCAAGAATCACACCACGCATTATGTGCTCGAGGGCCTTTAAATTCTTTTCAGCGTCTCTGAGGAAGAGCCTTGAATTCTTCTTAAGTCTTTCCAACCTTCAAACGTATGGTTTCTATGAGGTTTAGAAGCCTATGGACATCCTTCTCTTGGGAAGCCTGAGGCTAGGGAGTTGTATGAGGCGTAGAGGGAAGCCTTCATGAAGACGAAGACTCTCGGGAGAGTCTTGGACACCGTGTATGAGCTTGACGCGCTGGGGATGGTTGAGGCTTTGAATCTTTCTTGGGGAAGGCACGGCTACTCCAAGGTGATAACTTTAAGGGTGAATCCTGAGGATGCTCGACGTGATAGTTCCAAAGTGGAGGAAAGCTGAAGGAAGCTCCCGTTCCTAGAAAGATGATCTTAAACTGCTGAGTCCTACTCTAGTTGATGGTTCTTAATGGCTAGTATTAGTAGATCGGTGCCATTCATGGAAGAAGAAATGTTTGTTATAAATGTACAAAAAATATGTCGTAAATAAAAGATGGAGTGAAGAAGCATACTTTCTAAGAGGCCTATCCCACGGGGTATGACAACTGGTTCTTTGGCGTAGCATGAGGCTAGCATGGTTATAGTAAGTCCATGATCTTTTAAGATTTTGTAGTAATCTGTGTATGTGTGGACTGATACGTTTTCTGTGTAAAGTCCTACCTCTCTTAATAATCCTTTAAAGAGGTTCTCCGCATGCCTGCTTAGTTTTAAAGCTGGATGGAGCTCGTTTGGTTCTGTCAACGCTATTCTGCCACCATTTTTTAGCACCGTGGCCAATCTACTTATTGCTTTGAGGGTGGGGAAGTGGTGCAGTGTCCAACTGACAAAGCAGACGTCAAAAATGTTGTTTCTTAATGGTAGGTTCTCTAAGTGGGCTAATACGGCGAAAACGGTCATTTACCGAAATCATTGCAAAAGCGGTTTGAGTTTTTCAAACTTTTGATGAAGGAGAGGATCTTGTTCTTTGGAGGGTAGCTTCTTGCTCCGTAGGATGTGACGAGTTGAGCTGCGTACCAGTTGGCAAGGCGTGTTGTAAGTTTGAGGGGTAGGTTTTGGGTTAGACCGTAGATTATGGCTGCTGTGAATGCGTCTCCAGCTCCTGTGGTGTCTACTGGCTTGACCTTGAAAGCAGGGGCCTTAAATGTTTCCTTGCCGGAAATTAAGATTGAGCCTCTCTCGCCGAGTTTTATGGCTGTTAACGGGGTGCTTTCTCTTAGGTGTTCAACAGCTGCGTCTATAGTTTTAGTGTTTGTGATTGCAATGGCTTCTTTTAGGTTGGGACAGAAAACGTCGCTTGATGCTAGAAGGCGCTGGAAAAGCTGAGGCCTTAACTGGATGAGGTTGTATGCTCCGGGGTCAAATACTACTTTTACTTTATGATGTTTGGCAATATCAATTGCATCTAATATGGCATTTTGTGGGTCTGAAGAGATTAGGGAGTAACCGCAGATGTAGAGATACTTGGAAGTTTCTATGAGTCGTTTAGAGCTCTCTACTTCTTCCAGTGTCAGTTTGTCATTGGCTCCTCTAAACACTAGGAATGATCTTTCTCCTTCGCACTCAGTTAAGGCGATAACTATGCCCGTTGGTAAGTCTCGGTCGAAGAAGATTTTTGTGATAACATTGTTCGATTTCAGATCTTCTTCATAAATTTTTCCAAGCATGTCTCCTCCTGCTTTTCCTATGAAGGCAGTTTTTAATCCGAGAAGCGACATGCCGACTGCGATGTTTCCTGATCCACCTAGGGCGAGTTTCGCGTAATTAAGGTATGAGGTGCCTCCACGGGAGAAGCTGTTTCTCCATGTCTTTTTCTGGGCTATGACGTCGAAGAAAATGTCGCCAACTACTGTGCAGTCGAGGGACTTCGTGTTGAAGCTTTCATCAGAAAGTGACATTAGTGATCTCCCTTCCACAGGCAAGGGAACCTCGATGTTAGGTAACGCGCGCATGCGTGTTCCTAAATTTCACGCGCTTTACACGTGGTTCTTTGATTGTTCTTTTGACGCTTCGGCTGAGTTATTTGTGTGCGCACAGCCTACCCCTCCGGTCTATTGTATGCATGCTCCAAATATAATCCAAATATGTTTAAGAAGCAAGACTAGCGCCACAAGCCACCTTAGCAATGAATTTAGGAACAGCCATGCGCGCTGCACGCTGCAATCTAATCCGCTTCGGAAACCTTAAAAACAAAGGGTTTTTCAATTAGAACATGACATCCAGCATCCAATGCCATTAGTGCTAATTCTAGATGGGATTCGGGAGGTGTACATATATGAACTATATCAAGCCACTCTTCCTCAAGCATTTGTGAAGCACTTGCATATGAAGAAGGCACACCGAACTTCTTAGCTACCCTCAAAGATCTTTCCTGATTTAAATCACACATAGAGGTAAGTTCTACCTCTGGAATCTTTAGCAGACATGGCATGTGAATTTTTGTGGCAACCTCCCCACAACCTATTACTCCAACTCTCATCGTTCGCGTACGCATTCTGTATACTCGCCTATTCGAGACTCGAAATACAAGCTTAAATTCTTTTCTCCCCTTTTGAATAAATCGCGCAACTATCCAATAACTGGGTTTTTGCTTCTAGATGGATAACGATACGACTGCTGCAGGGGACTTTCATCATGTTCAATAGAGTTGAACAGTTCTTTAATGTGTATTGGTTTATTTTGAGTGATACTTTCTTTTGCAGCTTCTAGTATGGCGTTCACCATTACTCCCTGCTCTACGGGTACGGGGGGTTCCCTATTTTTTTGGATGCTATCTATGAAATCCATTATTAGTGGCTTGTAGAACGCCGCTGCTCCTTTAAAATAGCTTCCAGTTATAACAGTTTTTGCAAGTTTCATTGCTTTCTTAAGTGAGTTACTTAATTCATCGAGGGGAGTTAGCATGCCGTGAAATTCTATAAAGTTGTCGTTTCTTACATCTAGGAGTATGTGTCCTCCTGTGCCGTGAATGTTTATTGTAAACTTCATTCCCAGTATTGCAGTGAGCCATGAGACATCAGCTACAGCTATCGCTTTGTTCTCAAATTCTAGTAGGATTTGTGCGTAATTTATTAAGCCCATGTTTCCACCTGTGAAGTCCCCGCCGAAGGCAAATACTTTTTCCACTGGTGAATCGTTTATCCAAAGCATCATATCAATTAGGTGTGGTGCGAAATCGTATAGCACTCCGCCGTAGTGATATAGCCATGTGGCTCTTGTTGAGTTTGCAGGATGGGGTGTTAAGGCTGAGCCTTGCATTGTAATGATGTTGCCGAGATAGCCTTTTGACACCCGCTCTTTAACTTTGGGAACCGATGGAAAGTATCTGTAGTTTCTCACAATGTTTAATTTCACACCACCCTCTTTGACTACTCTGTAGATTTCGATAGCTTCTTTTAGGGATAATGCTAGGGGCTTCTCGATAAGTATGTGTTTTCCTTTCTCAGCGGCTAGTCTTATTACTTCCAAGCGCACTTGCGGTGGCGTACTTATGTCAACTAGCTCGATTGAATCATTCTTCATAAGATCTTCATAACTTGTGTACCACTGTGGTATCTGGAACTTATCAGCAACCTTTTTTGCTCGTGCTTTATCTTTATCAGCTATTCCTGCCACTTGTATGGAAGGAATCGATTTGAGCGCGGGTAAATGTGCGGTTCTTGCAATGAATCCTGCACCAATTATTCCAACTTTCATTCAAAAGCCAGCTAGAAACTCTTTAACTCTTTGAGGTTCTTGCCTGAAGCCAGCTTCCCAGTCTGAATAAACCCATCTTAAACTTGTTTGTCTCAAAGTCAATTTTGGGAATCTCGTCGCCTACTACCTTATACTTCATAGAGCCTATTCCTGCTTTAGCCGCTTTGCGTATGTGACCTATCCGCCGAGGATTGAAGCCTATAAGTTTGGCGCAGGAAGCATCTACGGCTACTGGGTCCTTACCGCATATGATAGCGTTTAAAGGTATTGGTGTACCGAGCCCCGGGCCAAGCTCACCCCCCATTGCTGTAATCGCATCTACGATGCAAAAGTCTGGTTTAGTTGCAAGGTTAGCATCAACTATGACATCATCTATATGTTTATGATATTTTACCTTTCTAACTTCTGGTAAGCAGCCAAATTGATTTTTTAAACAACATGTTATACCCGTCAGCAAGCTAGTTTTTAATTTAGGCAACGTTATGAAGAAGGCCTTCTCAAGGATTTGAGGTAGAGCAATTTCCCTGAAGAACCTACCATTTATCTTTTTTATAAAGGTCCTTTGTTTACTAAGGTTTATGTATGTGACATTCCACCTCTTTAGAATTGGAAGAAAACCAAACCATTCAATAAAAAGGTCTGGCTGAGCCGTAGTGGCATCACTCTCAACCACATAGATCTCAAGATTCTCAAAGTTCTTGTGTAAGTAACGTAATATAGCATCAAGGAATAGAGGGTGAGTAATGGCACCGGTTTCAGGGGTCCTAGCACCACATAGATTAATTTTGATAACCACTGAGTTATGATCAGAAAGAGGCATTCCACCCACTAGTGTTATCGCCCTTTCTACATTCGTGAAAACGTTGCTATATTCTGATCTTGATATACTTATCACGCTAGCGCGCGCCGAGTGTCGTTGAGGATCTTTGTCGATCTTGATCCAGCGCTTCGTCTCAAGAGAAGACTGACGAGGGACCATGAGAAAAGAGGTAGGGACGAGCAGTTCACTCTTACACATTACCGTGACTCCGTTTGGCCTATGCATGTTCAATTCGTTGAGCCCGCGCGACATGTGGCAAATCTCGTGGTGTCTGGGGCCGGGGAAGAAGGGGCAGAGCTTGTCATTCAATAAATAGCGCACGCGCTGATAAGACTATTAGAGATTGGCTAAACAAATATCTACTCGGCGTTAACAAGCTAAAATCCCACGCAGATAGGGGGCAAAGCTTGGAGGCACATAGAGTTTGAGTAGGGATACGGGGGAGTTAGTCATGAAGGTAGCTGGTTCCATGAGCAGCGCGCGCTAGACATGTGCTGCAGGATCAGGTTCCACTCGAAGGCGTCTGGATGGTCAAAGTTCAGAGCATGTCGCTCCTCAAAAGACACATTACTTCGATCCCTGTAGTACGCGTCGAGGGATATGATGATGCATTTGCTGGGAAAGGCCGATTGCACCTTTTTGGCGAGTGTCGTCTTGCCCGAACATGTTCCTCCGCCGATGAGAACGAGGATCAATACCACCAATTCTTCAAATTTCAAGGAACTACGGTAGCTACGATGAAGCGTACGCTACTGTCTAAAGAAAGCCTTAATCTCCGCGCACACCCTCGAGATGTCATCGTCAGTGAGGAAAGAAGATGATGGTAGCCAAAGTCCCATTTTTGAGACTCGCTCTGCTTGGAGGAAGGATCCCTTAGTATGCGCAAAGGGGGGCTGGGTGTGTATTGGAGGGTAGAAGGGGCGCGTTTCCACGCCTCTAGCGGCCAGAAACGACATCAGTGCATCCCTGTTCTCCACTAGGATGTCAATGAACCAAGGGGAGGTGTCCTGTGGGTTTGTATCTACGAAAGATACCTCTGGCACATCTGCCAGCAGATCCTGGTACACCTTGTACATCTGCTTTTTTCTCTCTACGCGCCATGGCAGCTTCTTCATCTGCTCAATTCCGATGACAGCCTGTAAGTCCGTGAACTTGAAATTAAATCCCAACACCTCGTAGTAGTCTTGGCCACTCTTGGTACGACCAAAGTTCTTAATCAACAGAATCTTCCTGTGGAGATCGTCTTCATCGGTGACGAGAACTCCGCCCTGTCCCGTCGTGATGACTTTGGGAGAGCTGAAAGAGAAGGAACCGATATCGCCGAAGGTACCAAGATGTTTTCTATGGAACCGCGACCCAAGAGACTGTGCCGCGTCTTCCACGATGACGAAATTGTGATTTCGTGCAAAACGTACCATAGCGTTCATGTCAGGTGAACGGCCATTGAGAGATACTACCATAATAGCCTTCGTACGGGGAGTGATGGCTGACTCCACCGTCTCAAGGCTCAGGCACAGGTTCGAAGGGTCAATGTCAACAAGGACTGGTCGTGCTCCGGCTAGAATGGTGGCAGTAGCCGAGGCTATCATGGTAAAGTCCGGGACGATCACCTCGTCGCCTCCCTGGATGCCGAGTGCAAAGAGGCCACATGTTAGGCTTATAGTACCGTTGCTTACGGCCACTGCATGCTTGCTACCCACGTATCGTGCTACTGCGCTCTCGAATTCGGCGGTGTACTTGAACTCCGTCAGCCATCCGCCCGATTCCATATATTCGAGAACCGCTCGCTTTTCCTCCTCACCAAACCACGGTTCCATCTGTGCAATCCTAGACATGCATTTCACTCCTCAGACTGATTCAACGAGGTTCCTTTCATATTCTCTTACATCTAATTCGTGAACCATTTATCACCCGCACGTTGAAGCCACTCTTTCATCTCAACGACTCCTTGCTCGATGGTCTTGGTGGTGTGGAAGGCCAGCACCTTGGCGACCTTGCGGAAAGAGACCTTGTAGTTGCTAGGGTCTAGTATATCTTCCCTCAACTCGATGTCTGCGATAGGAAAATGTTTCTTAAGGAGTTCCGCCAAATAGGCCTTCTGGCAGTTCAGTTCGTCGGCTCCTACGTTAAATATCTGACCTGATACTGACTCAACGGGCGCTTCAATGACAAGCTGCATGGCCCGAGCCACATCAGACACATGCACGAAGGGCCTCCATGATGAGGGACCGTAGATCAATACATATTTTTTGTGAAAAGCATCTTTGACGAAAGAGTTGAGAAGCGACTTGAAGCTCATGCTGGGAGATATGCCAAATACAGTAGCCAGTCGGAACACAGTGGGATAGAAGTGTTCGTACATGTGACTAAGAACGTACGCCTCGGCTTTTGCCTTAGACTGGGCGTAAGGGGAAGCAGTGTTCAGGGGATCTCCCTCCGTGGCGCACTTGGCAGTTTGAGCTAGTCCATAGCTACCGCAGGTAGACGAGAAGACAAAGCGACCTACACCCTTCTCCCGGCATGCGTCCACCAACGCACAGGAAGCTTCGAAGTTGACAGAGTGAATAAGTTCGGCAGGTGGTTTGTAGTCGGGGCCGGGCACGATAGCGGCTAGGTGGATTACAGCGTCAGCGTCTTTCAGAGATCTGTGGACAGCATCGGTGTCTCTGAGATCGGACCGTATGTGTTCCAGCCTTGACTGACCTTTTAGTGTTCGAAGAGCCTTCCCCTCTGACGGATCGAGAACCCATACCGTGTGACCAGCCTTCAGCAGGAGTGTCACAACGCTGGATCCGACATATCCAGCCCCTCCAGTAACCATTACCTTCATGGCTCGACCTCTTCTATGCGATCAAGCCTCCTTTTTGAGGGTTGGTAAGCGCTGCAGGGCTTCACATAGTAATTCACAAGCCGCCGTAGTCCTTCTTTAACGGACACTTCTGCCCGAAAACCAATTTCCCGCGTGGCCTGGGAAACATCGGCAAGGGAGTGGTATACATATCCTTGGATTGGATTGGGTGCGTAGATCGGATCCAAGTTCGTGCCTAGCATCTTGTTGAGGAGTTCAATAATGCTCTTCATAGACGTTTCCCGCCCCGTCCCAATATTGACGAACCCCCCAGAGAGGGAGGATTCGGCGGCCAGTAAGTTGGCTTTGGCGACATCACTCACATAAATGAAGTCACGACCCTGAGTGCCGTCGCCATAGAGGATGGGTCGTTTGCCGCGGATCATCCGCCACAGGAACTGGCTTATGACGTTGGCGTACTTCCCTTTAGCCTCTTCGTTGGGACCGTAAACGCTGAAGTAGACGGTGCCGACGGTGTCTATGTTGTGGCTAAGACGGTACAGCCTGCAGAAGTGACTGCGGGCTAAGAGGCTATAGGCATAGATGTTGGGGCATCGTTCAGGAGAGGCGTCTTCTTCCTTCCATGGACCAGGCACATTCCCATACATGGTGGACGTCATGGCGTACACCACCTTTTTTACGTTGTGCGCCCCGGCCGCGTGCAGAACATTGAGGAAACCCTGAATATTCACGGCGATGCCCAAGCGGGGGTCTAGTGAAAACATGGGCGAAGAAGATATAGCTGCTTGGTGAAAGACGTAGTCGACGTCACGCATCGCTTTGTTGACAACTTCCTCATTCATGACATCGCCATGTACTAGCTCCGCGTCCAGCCCAGGGAGATTCCGAGGTGAGCCTGTCGAGAAGTTGTCTAAGATTCGAACGTCCCATCCCTTCCTTAAGGTAGCCCGCGCAATGTTGGAACCAATGAATCCAGCGCCGCCTACTATTAGGGCACGCATGCTAAATCCATGAAGACACAGGAAACGCACAAATTATGTGAGAACGCACAAAATGCTCCGGTTGTGGGTAGCCTACGGGGCATCACAGTAACTCTTTGGCCATGCTGTTGGTCATGTAGGCGTGCAGGATCTGGTTGTAGCCCACGTAGCGGCACGTCTTGCAGTACTTTGTGGAACCGTCCCACTTCCCTACTATGAATTCTTCCTCGCCGTCGTGTTCGCAGCATACATACTCCGTCCCGTCAGCAGCGATGACCCGAATCAGACGGGAAATTCTGCATGGTACGGTATGGTCACACATGAGATCGTTAAACAGCCTGTCGTACTTAACTCTGAAGGACACACGCTTTTCGAGCCTCCGAACATTCTTAATGGCCTTTATTCGAGTATTTTCATCGATGCCTTGAATCAGGGGTTTAAAGTGCACGTAGTCGATTGGCAAGTCTAGTTCTGCTAGCATCGGGATCTCTCTCACGTTTTCAGGCACCACGAGGTAGGAAAGACCCAGCTCGGGCAGTGGCGTCTTTCTGAGTCTTCTTATATTATCAAGTATTTGGTCGAAGCTTCTAGGGCTACACCTGTGGAGAAGTGCATATGTCTCTTTGCGAGCAGCATCTAATGAAATGCGACAGAATCTGCAGTTCTTCCCGATCACGTTTATTCTATCATCGTTAAAAAGGCTGCCATTGGTGTATATTCCAGTTACAATGCCTCTTTTGCCGCATTCTTCGAAGAATGCTGGGATGCTTTTGTTGGTTAAGGGCTCCCCGCCCCCTCCTGCTACGATCCCCCTCACTTTGGGGTATTTGTATAAAATCGACATTAAGTCACTCCAAGACAGTTGACAGCGTGACCGCATATACCTGCACCATACACAGTTATGGTTGCAGACGTCGGAGGGATGAAGATCTATGAACACGACGGACCCCTCTTGCAGTTCCTTCACGTATAGTAGCACTTTGCCCCAGTTATAGAAGGGAAGCACTACATCTCACTCCTACTAGCTTTTGTAGTGATGAACCGTCTCACTTTGGTTAGGTATTCGCATAAATACTTCTCCATTTGATTCCATTGAACGTGAATTTAAGCCATTATTAGATGGATAAGCAGAAAATCGCTGCGTTCTTCGATTCTATGATAGGGCTTCATCAAAGATAAGCTTCAGTCTTGCATTTCTCCTTTGAATTGAGAATTTCCCCTCTTCAACTTCCTGTCTCGCCGCTCGCCCCATTCTCCTTCTTAGCGACTCATCCTCTATTAGAATGCTAACCTTTCCTACGAGCCTCCTAACCACGTCTAAGTGGAGATGCTTTATCTTCTCAACGTACACGGGTCCTATGGGAGTGGGCCCAGGTGGAAAATAATATCCCCAAAGATAAGGAACGTCTTCAGCGTGTCTTATGAGGAAGCCTGTTATCCCATCAGTGATCCATTCAGGATAGTTATAGATGTCTGTGACCACTGCAGGCAAGCCAAAACTCATGGCATCCAGAACAGCTGTGTTGAGAATATCATGCGTGGGATGGACAAGAATGTCAGCTGACTTAAACTCTTGCTCCAGCACCTTCCAAGGAACCGTTTCTTCAATTAACTTTATGTTCTTATAACGTGTCACTGTGCTCTTTAACTCTATGGGAATCTTAGCTCTCATAACAAGTTCTATATTGTGATACTTTTCGGCGAGTATTGTAAACATTTTTAAGACTTCCTTGCCTCCCTTATGGTGAAAGTCAGCAATATTAGGTGTTCTTCCCGAGCCTACAAACAGTATCCTGACTCTATCGCTATCCTCAGGCTTAACAAAATCTCTTTTAGGTACCCCCGGATAGACAACCTCGATCTTATGGTCAAATCCGCCAGAGTCTAAATTATATAGGACGTTTTTCTTAACGATCTCAGCCCATGTCAGAATAGATTTACAGTAAGGCGATGCAAGCGTATCCGCAACAAGTTTTCGGAATTGCCAAAAGACTCTCACGTGAAAACCTACAAGGAAATGCACATGTTCTACGAACACCACCCAAGGAACTTTCCTAAATACTAAATGGTTAAAGGAGTATATCAGATCCGCTTTCTGAGCACCTCTCACTATACCACCAAAATATGGTACTGTCAAAGAGAGGGGTAGAACTCGAGCACTACCACGTACAGCTTTGTGCAACATAGCACTCCTGAGGATTTTTCCCCAAAAATTGCTCCAAGTTTTGCTCCCAATAATGAATTCGTAGCCCTCTGGCGGGTAATCTATAAGATTATACTGTGATGGGTGAATAGATCCAGGTGATTCAAATAGAACTTTTCGGACCATATAAGAACTCAATCCATATTCATGTCCTAAGGGACGACTGTTTAATATGCTGACCTCTAATAACCTGTCAAGTATGTTTGACTCTCTTTTTTGCTACAGTTTTGCAAGTAAATTCAGGGCATCGCAAGTAAGGATTGACCTTCGGCGTAGTGTGGAATGGGCAAGTGCAATAAGTCTAGTAGTGTTGAGAAGATGTCCATTGGTGTCGCTAGGTGCTTAACTTTTTTAGGATTAATATCCATGCCGCGAATGATGAACGGTGAGTGGGTGCCTTTAACCTCAGGGGCGTAGCCGTGCATCCCCCATGCTCGAACCTGGCCTTGATAGTAGTTCGGTAGAATGAGCGTCCCGGGGTCGGCGAGCCAAATGATCTCGCCGTACCTCTTATCATCAGGGATCTGATACTGGTGCAAGTCCTGCGCTGAGAGGATCCTTCCTCCCTCCAACCTCCCCAAGACTACCAGGATGCGCTCTGCCGTATCAGGGTTCGAAGTCCAGAACCTAGCCAGTGTCGAATCTAGAAACGCCAAGTAGTCCTCACCCTCCTTCAGGCCCGCTTTCCGCAAATGGCTTAAGGGATCGACTACCTTCCTTACCTCTACCATTCCGTGATCCGAAAAGATGAAAACATCCGTATCGAGAAATTCTCGGTACTTTTCAACTATCTCCTGAACCATGGAGTCGATCCTTCTTAGCGATTGATGGATCCTCCGTGAATATGGTCCCACGGCGTGGCCAATAGTATCAAGCTCAGCTAGTTGTATGAAGACCAGCCTCGCATTTCTGTCTACATGCTTAGCCTCTGCGAAGATCTTAGAGTCTCTCATTTTCGACTCGCTTAGGATCCTAAAAGAAATACCATGTTGGCGAAGAATATCGATGATGCTGGGGAGTGGGAGGGTTCTCTCGTGAAAGGGGTCGAGCGGCAGAGTCGTGTCAAAAAAGTGAAGCCTACGCTGGGGGATCCCGAGAGCTATTGGAACGTATGTTCTCCTACAGATGTAGTTAGAAACTTTGAACGTAAAATGAGTTATGCCTGACTTTGCCAAGTGGCCTGTGCTACCCATTTTGGCAGTAGCCACATCAATGAATAAGTTGACCATTGATGCCTTTGCTGTCCATTTGAGGGGCGATCTTCCTTGATCGTGCCAGAACTCAGTCCATATGCCATGCCTCAGAGGGCTTACACCAGTAAGTATACTAACTCCTATCCCCGCGAAGGCCAGAAGCGGTTGATACTTTCCTGATAGAGCCTCCTGCGAGAGTTTATACATGAATGGTGTCCACCGTTCGTCAAGGTAATCTGTTCTAAAGCCATCTAACCATATTGCCAAAAGACAGTTTTTCTTTGACCGTTCACTCAAATGACCGTCGGAACTCCGGCAAGGCTATTTCATATACGGTACTCTACTCGATTTTCTGAAGCAGACCATCTGCACAGTTGACCACTGGGTGCGTGAAGATGAGAATTTGTTTAGTCTATTAATAAGTCGGCCTAGTAATGCAGAGGAAAACGTCTCAGGAAGCGCCATTGAGGCACAAGCAACACTTTCGATTTTGGAAACCATGAAGAAGAATCATCCATGAGCGCTCTGTGAGTGAAGGCCCTGATGCGTTCTCCCGGCTCGTTATACTGTTGATAACCTACAAGCAACAGTCGTATCGGCCCTTCCGCGTCTCATTGACTGGTCTCTAACCCTCTCCGATCATTTCGAGGATCTTTCACGATTCAATTCAATCTTGGTATACGTGTGACACCGCGAGATAAAGCTTGCTTGTGTTATTAGGTTGGGCATGTAAGGCTGAACTAACATTAATCCCCCTTAGCTAACAACCCACCATGAGGACCTGAGATTACATCTTTTGCATAGTGGAACAGCATTCAGCTTGCCATCCAAGTGTGCGCGCCTTATTCTTTGTAACTTCTTACTATGCCAAATGCCCTTAATGGTTGCTTCCTCGATACTGCCTAATATCACTTCACCTTCACAGTCTAAGCAACACAATGGAACCCGTCCATCCCATAATACAACCATACTTATCCATATCATTGGGCAGGGTTGCCTCCTAGCAGTCCCCCCATGGAACTCGAGAGGCTGTGTGTCAACTAAGCCTCCCCAGTTGTGTACAAAGCCTATGTATATTTTGTCTGCTACCCCCTTCCACTTCCTTTTGAAGGCCTCGACTTCATGCATGTTCTCCTTTGCTTTCTCAAACGCCACTTCAACTATTGGCTTCTTTAGTTTCATTGAGTTTCTAATCTTTATGAAGTTTCTCAAATTCGCTTCAACGACCTCCAGTCTGCCAGGTGGTCTCATCTTTTCAAAGGTCTCAGGAGTTGCAGCATCTATGCTGGCGTGCAAGTGATCAAGCCTGGCTTCAATGAGTTTTTTGCTAAGCGCTGCAGATAGTACAGTACAGTTGCTGGATATTCCGACAAACCCCAATCCCCTTCTTTTGGCATACGCAACTTTGTCAACGAGTGAAGGATCCAGTGTTGATTCGCCAAAACTAGAACCTACTCCCAAATTGTCTATTCCATATTTGACGCATGAGTTTACAATCTTTTTATAGGTAGTCATGTCCATGAAGCCCACCTTGCGCTTCAGCTTACGATGTGGACAAATGATGCAACGTAGGTTACATGCATTAGTGATCTCTATTGATACCCCTTCTGGAATTTCTTGATGGCGGCTCATAACGCGTACCATACGCAGCCTGTGAAGAGGATTGTTCACCAAGCTTGACATTGCCTTTATAGCTAAACCTCTTAGTATCTGATTAGACAGCACGTATTGGGTAGCTCTATTGATAATATCTGTCTCCTTATCCATAGATGTTGCACTCTACCATTGCGACATCCACCCGAACCACAAACGCCGTAGACAACGTTCTCTTGGCCGACGGTTCAAATGTCGTAGAATCCATTTGCGAAACTAGGTCTTCAACGGTTGAAGCTCAAAGAGAGCCAAGGTTCCTGCGTATGGACGGCGCGGCTGCCGCGACGCCTCCTCCTTCAAAACCGGAATGAAGGCACCCTCGCTGTCCCGCATATAGTAAAGCTCCTCCAGGATAGCGTAGCCTCTGAGTAGCTTGCTGATCGACAGCGCGTCGTATTCACGCTCTTCCCAAGAGATCGTGAATCGATCGCCATAGGGCACCGTGATCAACAACGTACCCTTGGGAGAAAGAATCCTTCTGATCTCTTTCATCACCTTTGCATCACCGTCCGGGTCACTTTTCTCTATGCCATATCTTCTTGCTACTCCAATGTGCTCGATAGAGGATGCGGCGTACACATGATCGAAAAAGTCGTTGGGAAAAATGGTGCTTGTTGCATCCCCTTGGACAAAACTGAAGTTTGGATGCTTGCATATGAACCTGCGAATGTCTATCCCGTACACATCCCATCCCAGCCAAGCGAGAGTAGGTGCCACGGAATTGACTCCTGAGGTACAGCCGACATCAAGCACTCTTCCTGGCTTCTTTACGAGTAGTCGACTCAAGACGAATGCATATTCTATGGTCCGACCCCCTGGAAACGCCGCGTCGCCCGAGGCTTCCAGATCAACGAATCGACCTGCCAGACGTATCATCCTCGAAGAGATCTTCAGCTTAGGAAGACGCATTCTTCGTAAAAATCTATAGAATTTCGAAGTCACATCTTTTCCTCGGAAGTAATACTATTCATAGTCCCAAGGAGTATTAAGACAGCCAGTTGATTTGATGCGAGGGCAACATATAGCCAATAGCTCCTAGCAACTGACTCGGGTTAAACAGGTGTTTCACCACTTCGCCTGCGTAAACTATGTCGAAAAAAACCATTGCATAAAAATAAACTTACCTTTCGAAGTCACACCGGGCTGGGTTTAATCCGATCTTAGAGCCTCTACCGAAGCGTTTATTGATATATTTAACCCGAGCAGAATAGGGACATAGCATTATTGTTATAGACAAAGTCTATAACTGTATTTTGCAACAGAGAGTTTGGATCGTATATCATTGATGCCATTGTCCTATTGCCGCTAATCAAATACCACACCCCATACTTCAAGTATATGTCATGGGCGACCAAATAGCGGATCGCTGTTCCCGGTATCAATTCGACTATTGAAGAAATATCCATTCTGCCTGGTGGATACAACCCATAAATCATTTGAGCGTAGCCGACGGAGTCAACTCGGATGAATTCATCTGTTCCGATTTGTTGGCGGATCCAATTTGCGCCTGTCACATATGCTTCTTCCAGTGCGAAACTAGTTCCATAGATAGCGAGCCTTTCTGGAGTCAGAGCCGAGGAAGCGTGAAATATTAAAGACTTCTCATGTGAAGGCAACATCATGTTCATTGGTAACATCAACGCAATGAATAGAATAACCAGAAACTTGAGATATCTTCTTCTCATCTTAAGCAAGCTTAAAGCCAGAAACGACGCAGCAAAAGGTAAAAGATATATTATTGCTCTAGGAGGCTCCACGAAAGGACCGAAATTCGACCTCGTATTCAGGAACGCCGTTGCCAAGATGTAGCCGATCCCCCCGCAGCCGCAGATTATCCACGTGGATTCAGCCTTGCTGAGTCTCCCTTTCAGAACCATGTAAAGTCCTATCAACGCCCCTACTCCTATCAGAAGGAACTCCAGATCAAACCAAGCTGTTAGAATGGGCTCTCCTCCAATGCCCGCGATGTAACCAGCCTCCGGAGTAGATGACATTTCTCGGAGACCCTCAGTTAGGTAAAACAAAATCCGATGTACGTGCTCGGTGAATATAAAGACGTTCGCATACCACGCCCAAGCCAACACCATCATTACGAAACCTGCGAAGAAGAAGGGATTCACTACTCGTTCTGAGCGCCACTGAAGTTTCAGTCTCTCAAGTAGCCTACGTGGAATTCCAGATAACAGGAAAAATGCAAACAACATGACGCCGAAGTATCCAACCGTTAGGTGCGCGGTTACTACGCCAAAACCTAATAAACCTGCGAGTAGCCCGCTCTTCCTGTTTTTCATTGTCATACAGTATACGAGCACGTACAGCATAAAAACCGCAACAGCGCTCCTGTATGCTTGTATATATCCTTCACTAAACGCAAGATATGGCGGTATTAACGCGGCGGAAAGGTATGTTATAACGCTATCTCCAAGGAATCTGCGAATAACAATGAAAAACGATAAGGGCATTAGAGCTACAATCACAGGATAGAAAAAGGTGAACAGATTGGTGACATCCATGCCGATGACGTTTGAAACTATGGCTGGGAATATGGTCACACTTAAGCAACCGATAAAATCGTAAAGGCCTAGAGTTCCCTTTATGGCGTAAGGTCCACCTGAAGGGATCAGTTGACTTGCCAATCCTGGATTCCACAAGTCTTTCGTCACAGAGGCAGCTAAGTATTCCGATTTCGCATCGGTGTGGAATGGTATAGGAAAGCGCGTTAAATCTATGAGGGTTATAGAAAAGGATAAAGCAAGAACACACATCATAAAGAATTCTTTGTTGACTGCTTTCTTGGGATAGAATAGAAGAGGAAAAATCAATAGAAGAAACCCTATTGACTGTAGAAAGACGCCTCCGAAAAGTATGCTGACATCAACTGATTCTTTCAGCCTAACGTAGTACAGGTATAAGTGCATCACTATCGCGCCTACGACTATAAAGAGCAAGGGCAGTACTCGCATTCTGCTAGAAAGCGAAGCCACTCTGTTCACGTATCCGCTAGTATTCATGATATCGAACTTGACCACTCAGAGCGTGTGCATCCATCAGACCAATGAAGCTTCAGCTTCTTGATGCTCGACTCTTCGAGAATTTTCAGAATTACTTGCCTACTTTGAGCCTTCGCTCTATATGCAGTAGCCGAGTTGACTTGGTCTTGAAACGCAACAAACGTTTTAGCCCTCTAAGCGTCTGTGTAAGAGTTCGTCCTCTCAGGAAAGTTAACATTAGTTGGAAAAGGAGATAGGAACAAACGTAGAACAGTAATATGCCAATCCTTGACATTTTGTTGGTTCTAGAAGTAGGCATGCGCATGTTGAAGGTGCTCCAGTCGAGGCAAGCGGGCATACAGTTTCTTTCCTCTAGTATTGTGAATAGTCTAGTTCCAGGATACGGTGTGCATACTGAGAACACTGGCCATACAGGTGTGGTCAACACAAACAACCAGGTCTTCAGTACATCGATTGGCGTCTCGTCCCAGCTTCCAACCATGAAAAAACCCACTACTGTCGGTATGCCAGCCATGTGCGCGAGGTTGACAGCACGTCTAGCTTCATCTACCTTAAGCGACTTTGCAATAGAATCTAGTACCCTTTGAGAACCGCTTTCGATGCCTAATTCAACTCGGATGAAGTTTGCCTCACTCATTTTTTTGAAAAGCTCGAAGGAAACTAACTGCTTGTTTGCTCTCATTTGGCATGCGAAGCTCATTTTTGTGTGTAGGCCCCTTCGGATTATTTCGTTACATATCTCGAATGCTCTTCTTTGGGGAATGTTTAAGGTATCGTCAAAGAACACGATTCTGTTGATTCCGAACATGCGGTGCAGATGCTCTATTTCCTCCACTATGTTCCTCGCGCTCCTAAGCCTGAGATGATTGCCCCACATTTTCGGGGATGAACAAAATATGCATTGGTAAGGACACCCTCTTGAACCCATAACTCCCCATTCGGGGAAACACTCGTACTTTTTCACTTCAGATGAATGGTACGCCGGGAAAGGCAGACCGTCTAGGTCACGGATGGGCATTCTCGGCTTATTGTGAATGACCATACCATTTCTTCGGAATGAGATTCCATCTATTGAATCTAGTTGGCGTTTCTTGACTATTTCCCAAAAGGTTTCTTCTCCTTCTCCTCTTATGACAACGTCACAATGTGCTAGGCATTCTTCCGGGAGCATGGTCGCATGGACTCCTCCCATGACCACGATGATCTCCTGATTGTACTGTTTTGTGAGTTTTGCTATTAGGGTGCCGAAAAGGAAGTTTAGCGTCAGCACACTTATACCTACTATCTGAGGATCGAAGGTTTTCAACTCGAGTTCAAATTGCTTCGGTGAGAATTCGCGTATGCTATAATCGATAATTTTAATCTCTGCGCTGGGGTTTTTGTTGAGGATATAAGAGGCCAAATAGCGGATTCCCAGAGGAGGGAAAGATGACAGGGCTTCTCTTGTATACGGGGGAAATATTAGCATGATCTTTCTCAGCATAGATTCACTTTCCTAGCTGACAGGCTGTTTCCCCAAGGGTTTAGTTCATTGCATCAGTTTTTCTAAAATGTAATTGTTTCAGGAGTTGAAGCATAGGTCTTGAAAGAAAACACACAGCTATCTCTCATAATTGACCAACTCTTCGATGCTCTGTGATCCATAGAGCCACAAGGATACAATGAGTTTATCAGGTGAAGAGCATCTCTGAGTAAAGTCGTATTCACCTTTCCTTCATCGTCGATAGAATACAGCAGAAACGTGGAGATCAGGTAGATACAGATCAGAGGTGATTCAAGGCGCAAAAGCGGGGTCAAGCGCACTCTTCCAAAACCGTTGTAACAGTTTCTCATGTATCTCAAATTTTCATATATATGTGCAGCTGGTGTTGCGACTTTCATGAGAAGGGGCGCCGTCAGTATGTGGGCCCTTCTGAAAGCATATCTCAAATAGGGTTCAAAGTAAAATGATGCCAGCCTTCTCCGATTTGTGCTTAGAAATCTAGGGAAGTCTTGGCTCGTATTGAACGTTTCCTGCAGAACCTTGGATGCAAAATACCACAAGGAATACTTCAGCGCGTTTCTAGCATCGAGCCAGCGCTCTTTGAGGTCTTCTACGTTAAAGTCAACTGATCTAAGTTTTTGATCCGTGTGATATCTCACCTTTGCTGGCAGGTCGGGAAGTATCTCGCTCAGTTCAGGAAAACTAGAATCATAATGATTACAGAAAAGGTCGGCTCTCCTCGAGCAATATGACTCATAAAAATTGCCGAGCAACGACAAAGCGTTACAGATTTCGACAAAGACCTTTGAGCATATATAGCTTAGCCTCGGAACTCTGTCTCGAGGTATTCCTTGGATCAGGTAGTTGGGTTCGAAGCTTTCGATCAAAGCTAAAGTCTCTATGAAAAGCGTATTTAGCCCAGCACTTAATGGCACATCCTTCTTTTTCAGAGGTATCCGACTCCTCAAGTCTTTGCCCCAAATCACCCGGCTCGCCGACTTCAGGTCAAACGTGAACATGTCAGGAATCAAAAAGCTAAGTCTACTGGTTCTGATAAATTTCATCTCAACGTCGATTCCAACTTTGTCCCTAAGGCGCTTTGATAGATTTTGATGTACATCATATGGCACAACCGTGTCGGAAAAAATGTACAAGTCATAATCATTCATAGGGAGGTATTCCCCGTTCGGAGATCTCCTAACCGTACCTTCCCCACGTCCGAATCCCCCCGCTAGTATTATACTGTCTACATAGGTCACCACTTGTCTAACTTCATTTGTTATTATTTTCATATGTCGCTCAATTGTTTCGTCTATCTCAGGATTCCTGTGAACGGTATAAGATGCTTTCATTTTTACTTATACATCCGCCGTCCATGTCCGACGAGCAATCCGACGAGCAATCCAATCGACCAGGCAAAACGAAGGACTAGAGCAGCGAAAGCTATCTTAATGCTGTGTGTCCTAGCTAGGACCCTTGCTGCTACAAGCAAATACACAAGGAAGCCTATAGGTGCCGTGCCTACAACGTGCATCCATTCTGTCGGATAGGACTTTAAAAACCTAGGTAAGCAGGAGTTGTGCCGTATCCCCCTCCTAAATTGCGATAGAACAGATATGGATTGGACATCGTTACAGATTCCCAGCTCAGATTTGCAGACGCTTGGACGTAACTTCTTAATTCTATTCCACATATCCGCATCTTCGAAACTCGTAAAACTTTCGTCGTAACCCCCAACGGCAGAGATTATGGATCTGCTGAAAACTTTGGGGCGAGGTATATAATTATGTCCAAAAGCTGAAACCTGAATCCAAATTTCTTGGAAGGCCTTTGCCCAACTAGAAGAGCCCACAAATACTTCGTTGCAGAATAATACATCCCACTGCTTTCTTCGGAGGATTGCCTTTAGCTTTCGGCCAAATCCCTCTTGAATCCATTGGTCACCATCTATGAGAACTATATAGTAGCCAGTGACCTCTCGAAGTCCCATGTTTCTTGCAGAGGAAACATTCTTTCCTTTGTCGTACACATGAATTACTGGAAACTTGTCTATTACCTGCGATGTTCCATCTGTAGAGCCACCATCGACGACCACTACCTCATCAAAATTTTCCTTCAGAATAGAACTGAGACAACGCTCTACAGTTCTTACCATGTTTTGAACCGCTACAAGGCAGCTAGTCTTGATGGAGGCGGTATTCGTTTCCTCATCAGCGCACGACTGATCCATTTTACTTCCACCCATTCATTGTATGTTCCATAAAAACTCAGCTAATAGGAATAATAGCCAAGCGCAACAAAGAATAGAGACACGATGGTAAGCAAAAATCTGCGCAAGGTAGTGACGGGATTGTGAAAGCTCTCTATTGAGAGTTGGGGGAGCCTGCTTAGAATTCGTCTCAAGAGCTTGCGTTCTGTGGTAAGCAAATCCCTCTTCCTGTCGCTAGTAGCATAAAGTCTCTTCAGCATCCGCTTCGTATGACCTACCTGGTAGCACCTTTGAACAATGAAGCTCAAGCGAAGCTTCCTTCTGGTCACCTTATGATATACTCTCACTTGAGGGTTGTAAACTATGCGTTTACCCGTCTTTCTCACCACCCTTAAAGATAATTCTGTTTCTTCGGCGAGTGCGTCCCATTCATGTCTTTCAGCCGTAGGACCTAAGACTTTGGAATAGGAGCCAGCTAGATCGAGGGCTTTCCTTCTGAAAGAGGCATTTGCTCCGTTGATACTTCTTACTTCTGTTTTGTCTTTAATATCCAGCCACATCGTACAACCGAGCATCCAATCCAGTTCCTGGGGAAACCAGCTCATCGATTCGTCTTCCCACAACGGGAAGATCGGGCCCGTAACACCAGCAACCGACTGGTCCTGATAAGTTTTCACCATTTCCTCGGCCCAATCAGGGAAAAGGATCACGTCGTCGTCAACGAAGGCCAATACGTCTCCTGTAGCCTCTCTAATACCCAAGTTCCTTGCGTTGGTTGCTCCCGGCTCGCCGTGATTGAATATTATACCGACGTTTTTAATATTCTTCTTCGCAGTATACCATTCAATCTTCTCAACCAGTTCCAAAGACCGCTCTGCAACGAAGATCGTCTCGACGTTCTCGTAAGTTTGCGCTTTGATTGTGTCGAGCAACTCGTACACATTTTTGAGTCTTTCAAGCGTATATGACGTGACAATGACGGACAGGCGCGGTCCGGAGATGAACACTGGAAGGTTCCTCGTCTCGTGTGGTGTTAGGAAAAAAAACGTGTCAACACTATCGTTAGGAAATCCTTCATGCCCTGCCTGAAATCACGTACCTTGCTTGCTCCGCTTCGCCTAGTCTCATAAGCATAGGGAATTTCTGTTACCTTTAGCCCCGCCTTCATTATCTTTGCGTTTAACTCTTGTTCCATCTCAAAACCGTTGCTATAGAGGACAAGTCTCTCAAGAGACTTCTTCCAGAACGCGTTATAGCCAGAGCATATATCCGTATAATTGCTGCCGAATAGCAAGTTGGCGGCAATAACAAGCAGTTTGTTCCCGAACCATCTATGCCATTTCATGTGGGGCGGTCGCCCATATTTCAGTCGGGTACCCTTTGCGAAGTCATAGCCTTGAATCAGCGCATATATGAACCTGCGAATTTCTTCGGAGTTTGTCGCGCCGTCGGCGTCGAGCGTTACTATTATGTCGCCAGTTGCCTTCTCGAAACCATACTTCAACGCATCTCCTTTGCCCGTTCCTTTCTGAAGAAACACCTTAGCATCTGGGCGTAGAGTATGCGCGACCTTAACAGTATTATCTATTGAATGGCCGTCTACCAAAATTATCTCGTCCACCCAGTCAGGTATCTTAGAAAGAACCTTGGGCAAATTGCCCTCTTCGTTCAGCGTGCATATCACTGCGGAAATTCTTGGATGTTGTTTGATTTGAGATTGAAGTTGGCTAGCGGGCCTCATTTATCGAGAACCAACGATATCTTCTTCAAGTCTAATGTTTTTCTCCGATAATCAAGCATGTCCGATAAGGTCTTTTCTATTGGAATTAGGAGTCTCCAACCCAGTTTGCAGAGCTTTTTGTTATCGCCAATCTGCGCTCGTTCCCCTGAACCACGTATCTTTGTATTATCTTGTAGAACCCTAACTGTTCGATTTGACATGCGAATCAGTTTATCTAACAAATCCCCAATACGATACCCTACGCTAGAGCCCAAGTTGTAAACCTGTCCTAGCGCGCCTCTCTCAGACAGCAGCCACAAAGCCTCTACCGCATCCCTCACATCCGTAATATCCCGACCTGAACCCAGATCACCTACATTCAACGCCGCCCTTTGACCCCTCTCTATCTCAACTATCCCCCTAGCGAAATCAGAGCAAGCGTCTCCCGTCATGCCAGGCCCCGTAATGTTAAACGGCCGAACGCGAATCACTTTCAAACTGTAAGTCTCCCAGTAAAGACGTGCAAACAGGTCCTGCGAAACCTTACTCACGGCATAAGGGTCTGACGGTCTAAGTTCTCTGTCTTCCTTTATTGGGGGCTCATCTTCTCCACAATAGCCATATTCAGCAGCAGAACAGACGACTACAACCACGGGGTCCGTGGCTACTTTCCTTAAGGCCTCCAGCAAGTACAGCGTCCCTAAGATATTTACCTTAAAAGTTTCCTCTGGATCTTGCCAAGACGGCGCGACCCGGCTCTGGGCTGCTAAGTGGAAGACAACGTCAGGCTTCACCTGCGACACGACGCTTTCTACTTTTTCCTTGTCTAAAATTTCACATTCAAACGTAGTAATCTTGTCACCAAGATGAGCAACCCTTTCACGGCCACGATAGATCGTCCCGTAAACGATTACGCCTCGGTTGATTAAAAATTCAGCCAGATAGGAGCCGACAAAACCATTACAACCAGTAATAAGACACTTTAATTTGACACCATTAGCTTCTGCGGTCTTCACCATAGCTTCAGCCTCTTGAAGAGTTCTTGCAAGCGGTTTCTCACACAAGACATGTTTGCCGCTTTCCATAGCCGCGATACTGATCTGGGCACGAAGGTGAGGAGGAGTGCAAACCACTACGGCGTCTAAGTCGCTTCTCTTGACCACAGTCTCCCAGCCCACCGTCACTTCACACCCAAACTTGTTAGCCAAAGCTTGAGCGGATTCCTTGTGGGCCGCATTAATAACAACTAGCTCTGTGCCTGGAAAACTTTGAATAGTCGGAGCTCTGCGCAGTCCCTGAAGTTTAGCGCCTATTAGCCCGACTCTCACATCTTTCCCTCTCGTGCCAGCTGGAAACCCTGGCCTCTTCCAACCCCAAGGTAAATGAAGCCCATCTGAATCAAACGCTCTGCATCCAACATATTCTGGGCGTCGATAACAACTGGTTTCTTCATCAGCGATCTAATACGTGAAAAATCCAAATCTTTAAACTCAGGCCAATCCGTCACAAAAACTAACGCATCGCTGCCGTTAGCCACCGCCAAGGCATCGGAATAGAGCTCAAACTCTCTGCGACCCTGAATTTCGCGTAAGTCAGCTTTGGGATCATAAGCTTTAACCTTAGCCCCACCATTAATCAGATCCCTGATTACCTCCAACGATGCAGAACGACGAAGTGTGCTAGTTCCCGCCTTGTAAGTGAGTCCCAAGACGCCGACTGTTAAGTTTTGAAGAGACCCATATATCTTCCTCAACTTTCCAGCAATCATGCGGTTTTGCCGCCGATTCACCTCTAAGACGCCGTTAATCAAGCTTGTTTGATAGCCAGCTCTCCCTCCGAGCTTTTGAAGCACCTTGAGGTCCCGAGCCAATGTGCCACCTGCAAAACCTAAACCCGGCTTCAGCATAGCCTTAGGGCCGATCCTACTATCTAGACGCAACGCTTCAGCTACTTTCAAAGCATCGGCTCCCACTTCGTCGCAGAGATTGGCGATTTCGTTAATGAAGCTAATAGAGGTAGCCAAAAAGGCATTAAGGGCATGCTTCGTCATCTCCGCCGACCTTAAATTCATTCTTACCTTAGGAGCGTCCACAACACTGAAAAACGCCTCTACCCTGTCCAACGTGTCACTATTGTCAGCCCCGATCACTATCCTCTCAGGATTCATAAACCTCTCAATAGCTTGACCCAGCCTCAGGTTTTCAGGAACACAAGTGACATCAAAATCCAAAGACGGCCTCCTTTGCCTAATCAGCGACTTTATCTCCCCGCAAGTGCCGACAGGAACCTGACTACTTACAATAATAATTGAGTCATTCTCAAGGTATCCAGCCAGCTCTGCAACGATGTCAAAGATTTCAGACAGGTCTACTTCATCATTCTCATCTACGCGAGTGTCAAAAGCTATAAGGACAAAACTAGCACCCACAAGAGCGTCTTTTAGATCCACAGTGTAGCCGAGTCGGTTGAGACGAATGTTCTTTGCAATGAGTTCTCCAAGCCCTGGCTCGAAAACAGGCGGTACACCCTTGTTCAGGTCCTTCACCCTATTTTGGTCTTTGTCTACGCCCGTCACAAGGTAACCAAGGTCGGCTAAGCAAGCTGAATAGATAGATCCTAGATGCCAGATTCCAACGACGCAGACCTTAGCATTTTTTTCCATAAGAGTCTGGCGCCTACTTCTTCTTAGGGAAAAAGAAGACTTCGTCTATTCGGCGTAGCGTGTATAGTTCCTTTGACATTATCTCTTTAATCCTTTTTTTGCTCAGGTTGCGCCAGTCATCCCATACGGCACTTATTAAGCGTCCAGTTAACCCCTCAGACTCATCCGATGCCAGAAAAACCGCTAAGGTTGCGGGCACCTCTGAAGGGGTACCTCCAGTTTTTTTCACACGCCTAGAAACTTCTAGAGCCTTTCCACCAGCTTTTGAACCAGTATTTAAAATTTGGTCATGTAGACGAGTGTAAATAGCCCCCGGGGCGATGGCGTTAACCTGTATGTTAAACTCCTTCACCTCTTCAGCCAGTGTTTCCGTAAGGCGCACAACAGCGGCTTTAGATACAGCATAAGCCGAGAATCTTGACCGTGGATTCGCAGCTCCACCACCAGAAAGGTTTATGACCTTCCCCCCACGTTGCTTAATCATAATAGGCAATACCATTTTGGAACAGAGAAAAGTTCCGATTAAGTTCACTTTTATAGTCTCTATCCAATGGTTTGCATCGTTTTCAACCAAAGATCCAACGGGGCCTAGGATACCAGCGTTATTCACCAAGACATCTATCCTGCCAAACTCCTGAAGGGCTGACTTCACCATGTTCTCCACATCTTCCATCCGCGAAACATCAACCCGGAGGGCTAAGGCATGCCTCCCTAAAGCCCTAATTTGAGCAGCTGTTTCCTCAACCTCGGAAAGGGTGCGAGAAATAACCACCACATCCGCCCCCTCACGAGCAAAAGCCAAAGCAATCGCCCTACCAATACCCCTGCCAGCACCAGTAACAACAGCAACCTTATCTTTCAGCTTCATCACTTGCGGCAAACTCTACCTAACATAGCGCGCGCTATCCTATCCATAAAACTGCAAAACTAAAGGTCGCTTCAGAACAGCTAATTTCATTCATTTCTACCAGTTAAGCATTAAGCTTTCAGTCTCTTTTCAGCCCACGCGTACGTGCGCCTTAAGCCCTCATCCAAATTCGTCTTAGGTTGCCATCCCAGTAAAGCCTTAACCTTGCTTATGTCTGCCGTTCGACTAATGGGACCAACAGGCTTCGTAGGATCGTACTTTATCTCGATTTCTTTTCCAGACATTTCAACTATCTTCTCAGCTATCGTTCTGATCGGAACCTCTTCATCTGAGCCTACATTTACAATAATAGGAGGGTTAGAGGCCTTCTCCTCAAGTCTAATCAGGGCTTCAACACAGTCTGTAACATACATGAAGGACCTCGTTTGATCCCCAGAGCCCCAAACAACGAACCCCTCCTCAGGGTACATTATAGCTTTACGGATCAGGGCTGGAACCACATGTGCTGTCTCATCCAGAGGTTCACAAGGACCATACGCGGTGAATATTCTTGCTATACCAATGTCCATGTCACTCATCCAGCTAAGCTCTATTTCGCCTATGAGCTTGGCCCAACCATATCCCCCCTCGGGATTATAGTAGCCCATATCATCCTCAGAAAAGACCACACCAGGCTTCTGCTGCAAATCAATCGGGTATACAGAAACGCTAGAGGCGTAAACAATCCTCTTAACACTAGCCTCCAAGCACGCCCTGAAAACGTTAGCGTCTACTACAAGGTTATCTTGAAGAGCCCTAAGCTCAGCCAACTCACTACCATGCAGATACTCCACGCTACCAACCCTAGCCGCCAAGTGATAGACCACATCAGCACCCTCAACAACCCCCAAAGCCCGCCCATAATCCCTAAGGTCAACCTTAGGACATTCGATATGAACACCCAAATCCCAAAGGTTGCAAACGCTGCCCCTAGAGAAGTCGTCGGCCACAACAACCTCCCCGTCCTCATCGATCAGCCTCTTCACAAGATGGCTCCCTATGAAACCCGCACCACCAGTTACCACGGTCTTCAAGGAATCACGCCCTAACCAACAAAGACGATACGCCGTTCGAGCAACCAAGCATAGTAGAGATCCCTATCTCTTAACCTCGTTCAGAGTCCATCTCACAGTTCGTCTTATCGCTTCTTCAGAAGAAATCTTTGGCTTCCAGCCCAGCTTCTTGATCCGGTCTATCGACAGAACCACGACAGGATTGTCGCCTATCCATCCCCTCGGTCCACCTGTATACTTTCGCTTCACGTTATTAAGCCCCATCTCCTCGATCACTATGTCAGTCACCCTGTCAACCGTGGTCTGCTCCTCGATGGCGAGGTTGAACACGTTCACACTGCCCGAGGCCCTCCGATACCCGACCATCATCCCATCCACGCAGTCCTTAACGTACAGGTACTCCTTGCTCTGCCTTCCATCCCCCAAGATCTCCAGCTCCCTCGGGTTGCTCCGCAGCTTGTGCACGAAGTCCCAGATCACCCCCCTCCTACACCGTTCGCCCACAACGTTAGAGAACCTAAACGACCAGAACTTTAGCGACGAGAACTGCGTGTAGGCTTCCATGTAGGCCTCACAGGTCAGCTTTGAAGCCCCGTAGAGAGAGGTTTGGACAGGAGAACAGTCTTCGGGGGTAGGCATCACCTCGGCCTCGCCGTACAGCGCCGATGTAGAAGCAAACACCAAGTCCTGAACCCCATTCTTGTACATGGCTTCGAGCACGTTCAGAGTTCCAACCACGTTGTTCTCCAAGTCCGCCCTGTGATCCTCCAGGCTCCTCCTGATGTCCGCGTGGGCCGCCATGTGAAACACCACATCGTGCCCCCTGAACACTTCTTCGAGACGCTTAGCATCCCGCAGATCCACATCAAGAACAGTCACCCCCTCATCGTTCCTGTGCCTCTCCAAGTTCTCCAAGAAACCGCAGGACATGTTGTCTAAGACGGTCACCGAATACCCCTCAGAGACAAGCCTGTCCACTAGGTGACTCCCTATGAAGCCAGCACCACCAGTTACTACAGCCTTCAACAAAACACCCTTATTTCACTCATGTGCTTCGCGCGGTTCACATCGTCTTTCAAAGCGCAGCCTTCAAGCCCTCAACTATGCTCCGCGATATAGGCCGTATAGCCTTCTAGGAGGCCCTCACAGCCTATTATCAAGCATCTACCCGAATCCTTCACATTCGAACCCTTAGCGCAACTTACGAGATCAATACCGACGACATCTTAACATCGTCTTAAGTCACTTAGAATAGGAGAAACGCTTCGACTCAACAAGTATCGTCCATGACAAGCTCAGGGTAGACCCTGAGTATCGTATACCTAACCTTGAGTGACCTAAGCATGGCTTCAAGCTTCTCCTTAACGGACTCCACATCATCGTTTTGGCAGTCGATCCATAACGTTATTCGCTTCATCGCACTGTCCACCAATTAATCACCAAGCCTTTGAGCGCTTCCCTTTCATCGCGTTTCCTAACTAGACGCAGCTATACACCTTTCAGCCTGCATGAACTCTTGCCAAGCCTGATCAAACTCTTTGATAGTATCCTCCGTCTTCCAATGGTATGGCATCTGAACAAGGATCTTGTAGGGTATGGTTATCACGTGGGCTCCAGCCACAGCCGCCTCATTTACATCTTCAGGCTTGCGTATGCTTCCAACAATGATCTTCGTCACAAAACCGCCCTTGTCAATAATGGTCCTTGACTCCCTGATAACCCCTTGAGGGACTCCGCCAGAGTCCCTCACACGGTTGAGGAAGATGCTCGCGTAGGTGGCTCCGGCCATAGAGGCTAGCAACACCTGGTTCGTCGTCATCAGACAGGTTGCGTTCGTTTTGATGTCCTCTCTGCTGAGCCTATTGATGATTCGAAGACCCCTGCCATCCCCAAACATGGGAACCTTAATGACGACGTTCTTAGAGTTCCAGCTTGAGTACTCCCTAGCCTCTTCCACCAATTCGTCGTCGCTACCAGCCGTTTTCGTCAGCTCCACGCTCAGAGGTCCGTCCACGAGAGACAGAATCTCGAAAACCCTATCCCTAAAGTTGACGCCCTTCTCAGCCAAGAAGATCTTCTGATTTGTCGTGACGCCGCTGATGATGCCCCAGGGCAAGATCTCCCTTATCTCCTTCACGCTCGCTGTGTCAAGGAATATTTCCAGTTTCATTTACCTCTTTTTCAATTATTTTAGACCCGTGAAGTAGGCTGGGAACAATGAGGTCTGGTTTAACGCCCTCACGCTCCATGAGTCTACACAAGTCACACTTCAAATAACCTATCAAGATTGATCTACAGCCAACAGCCCTACCAGCCTTCACATCCGTTAAGCTATCGCCTACTATATAGCATCTCGAAAGGTCGAGCTTAAGGTCCTTTGCAGCCCTTAAGAGGAGCCCCGGCTTAGGCTTCCTGCAATCACAGTTAACCCTGTACCTGGCATCCCTCGCCGAAGGATGATGAAAACAATAATACTCAGCATCTATGTGCGCGCCTCTCTTCTCCAGCTCTATCTTCATCTTCAACCTAACCTTCTTGAAGGACTCCCTGGTCATCTTTCCCTTCGCTATGCTGGGCTGGTTCGAGACAATAACAACCTTTAAACCTAGCTGGTTGAAAACCTTGATCGCCTCGGCGACACCAGGCAACAATCTGAACTGTTTAGGATTAAAGGGAGAGTCTAATACACCCAGCTCCGGGAAGTAAAGAATCTCGTTTATGACACCATCCCTGTCGAGAAAGACGGCTCTTGTCATTTGTTCCCTCTAACTTCCATGAGTTCACATACGTCGACAATCGTGTGCCTCAGCCCTAATGAGGCCAAGAGTTTTTCAAGCTTCTCCCAGAGTTTTTCAAGGTTTTCGCTTTTGCAATCTACCCAGATAGTCATGCGTTTCAGATTAGACGCCCTTAACCAAAGCCTCTTTCTGCATGCCTTCGGCTATCAATTTACGAAGCCGTGCACAGATGAGATGGGTCAGCACCAGATGGAAACCCTCAACGTGTGGCGTCGAATTTATAGGTACAACTATACATGCATCCGCCATCTGCTTCAATACGCCTCCATCGAAACCAGTCAACCCTATCACCCTTCCCCCATTATCTTGAACATACTTTGCTGCCTTCAGAAGGTTTTGAGACCACGGACCTGCCTTATCAGCTCCTGAGCCTCCGTGAACACTTATAACTACAAAAACGTCGCCTTCACACATAAGATTCTTCAGTTGCTCCACGTAAACGTTCTCCCAGCCAAGATCGTTGGTAAGTGCCGTAACGAGAGGCACGTTATCCGTTAAGGCCACGGCTCGAAATCTCTTCTGACTCCCCTCTGAGGCGAACTTCGCTAGGTCGCTTGCAAAGTGAGTGGCTGTAGAGGCTGAGCCACCGTTCCCAGCCAAGAAAACCTGTCTTCCATTCCTCCAAGCCTCGCACAGGAGCTCTATAACCCTCCCTATGTTTTCCCTTGAGATACGCCTAGTTATCAACTCTATCTCTTGAAAGTATAGGTCGATAATCGTCTTGTTGGTCATAAAAACATTTAGAAGTTTATGATGATCTTGGAGCCCTCGCTTCCGAGCCTAAACCTAACCTCTTGTAAGCCCTCTATTGCCATAGCCTTTCTCACCCGATCCCTACTATCCTCAGAGTAGAACATGAGGAAGCCGCCCCCTCCTGCGCCCATGATCTTACCGCCTACAGCACCGTTTTCAAGTCCGATCTTATACCACCTATCAATAAGTGGGTTTGACATCTTAGATGAAACGCTCCTCTTTGCCAGCCAGTGCTCATGCTGAAGCTTAC
>Ga0315312_1000381_pt1 | contig 57696 bp, 50 predicted proteins | sample TDP7_MG_FD_203629 | JGI IMG/M metagenome (GOLD analysis project Ga0315312, IMG submission 203629) | Freshwater sediment microbial communities from Lake Towuti, South Sulawesi, Indonesia - TDP7 | ecosystem: Environmental > Aquatic > Freshwater > Lake > Sediment | place: Indonesia: South Sulawesi... | reverse complement strand
TTATTACAACCTTGTGTGCTCCCAAGCGCATGGTGGCTCCTTTGTGTTTGACATCCAACTGTTCGGGCATGAGGTCAATAACGGGATGATGTGTCTCTGGATTTATTTCGGTGCTGTTTGCGTCTTCCAAACCGCACTTGTTACGAGCGAACTCTATGACGGCCAATTGGAAACCGTAACAGATGCCTAAAAAGGGGACATCATTTTCACGTGAAAAGCGAATTGCCTTCATTTTGCCTTCTGTGCCTCTGGGACCGAAACCATAGGGGATGAAGATTCCGTCGTAATTTCTTAGCCGTTCCAAGGCACGCGGTTCTTTCTCAAAGGTTTCGGCTTCAATGTATTCTATTTGAACCCGAGTTTGACAGGCGGCTCCGGCGTGTCGCAGTGCTTCGTTCATGCTCACATAGCTGTCAACCAAACCTGCGTACTTACCAACCAAGGCTATTTTGACCTCAGAGCGTGGGTTTAAGACAGCGTCTACGAATTGTTTCCACTCATCCCAGCTGGGTTTTCGGTCTGACAATTGTAATCGTTTGCAGATGTAGTCGCCCATTCCCTGCTCGTCCAGAATCAAAGGAACCTGATAGATGGACGGAACATTGTATGAACAGAACACAGCGTTTTCTGGGATTGTTCCGAACAGTGCGATTTTTCGCAATGCCTCGGTGTCAATCATTTCTTTGCATCTTGCCACTATTGTGTCTGGTTGGATGCCGATGCGGCGCAGTTCGTTGACGCTGTGTTGTAGGGGTTTTGTTTTCATTTCGCTGGTCACGTCTAGTATGGGAACGAGTGCCACGTGAACGTACAAGGTGTTTTCAAAGCCTTCTTCTAGGCGCATTTGACGAATGGCTTCTAGGAAGGGTAAGCCTTCTATGTCGCCGACTGTTCCTCCACACTCGGTTAAAACAACGTCAGCTTTAGACTCGTTAGCCACATGGCGGATTCGTTGCTTGATTTCGTTGGTTACATGGGGGACAATTTGGACGCATTTGCCTAGGAAGTCGCCTTTGCGCTCTCCGTTGATAACGGCTTGATAAACCTGCCCTGTTGTGATGTTGTTGTGTTTGCAGAGGTCAATGTTGAGAAACCTTTCATACCAGCCTAGGTCTAGGTCTGTTTCGCCTCCGTCGTCTGTTACGTAGACTTCTCCGTGGATGTAGGGGTTCATGGTGCCGGCGTCAACGTTCACGTATGGGTCGATTTTGATGGCTGTAACCTTACAGCCTCGGGTTTGAAGCATCTTGCCGATTGAGGATGTGAGGATGCCCTTGCCAACTGAAGAAAGCACGCCGCCGGTTATGAATATGAATTTGGTCATCGTGCTTCCCAGCAATAACAGAGCATAAGCAACATTCTATGCTATAAACTCTTTTGGGAATGAAGTGATTGTGTGTTTTTTGTATGAGTGTGTGCTTGATTGACCTAGCCCCTCTATTAGAAAGTGATACTGGGTGAGAGACAGAGAGACGGGTATAGGGAGGTCTAGACCCCTCTATTTGGAGCCAAATAGGTTTCATTGTTTGTGTTTCGCTATGGTCTCTGTTGTTTTTATTGCAGAATTTGTCTGTGTTGGAATTGTGTTGCCACTCTCAAGGTACTGCTTGTGATTTGTTTGAAGAATTGGACAAATATTGGTCAATATTGTCGAAAAACTACAGACTTGATTAACCTCTGATTGCTTTCGATATTCTAGTCATTTTTTAGGATTTTGGGTATGGTTATGGTGAATTGTGCTCCTTTGCCTTGTATACCTGTTTCTTGAATTGTCCAACCGTACACTTCACACATTTTTCTTATCATATAGAGCCCGTGCATTGAGCCTTTTTCGTAGTCTTTCTTGAAAATCTTGTCTTTTTCACTCTTGGGTATGCCAACACCGTCATCTTCAAAAACCAGTTTTTGCTCATCTTTTCCGTCTTTGTAGCTAGCTCTTATTTGGCTAACCCTTTTGCCGTGTTTCAAAGAATTGTCAATTAGGTTGTAGAAGAGTTGTCTAAGTAACGAATCTGCCATAACCGTTAATCCATGGCAATCATTCACTACCTTCACGCCTTGTAGCTGTGAGAGCAAAACTGCTTCGTCAACACTTTTCCCTACGTCTAAGAAGGCCAATTCTTCAACACCCAGCTGTTCATAGATTGCTGAGAAGTCAAGAATTCTCTTTGATTGTTCGCAAACTGATTCGATGTTTTCCAAGTAAGCCAACGATTTGTGGTCGTTAGACAGTGTCTGTTTAGCTAAATAGATGTTGTTTGTGACTATAGATAGTTTGTTTCTAATGTCATGTCTAGTCAAACCGCCAACAACACCCAACTTTTCGTTAAGAACCTTCAACTTCTCCAATGTCTTCTTGCGCTCAGTGATGTCCCTTGCAACAACCGCTATTGTTGATTTGTCATTTACCTTCAGAAGAGAAGCCGAACATTCTAACGGAATCACTTGACCATTTTTATTCTTCATAGTAACATTAAGAACAGCTTTTTTACGACGTAGAATGCCCGTAAAATTCTTCATTAGAGTCGGTACATCTTTAAGAGAAAATATACCGACCTTTGTGAAATGCTTTCCTAATACTTCTTCTTTAGATCCACCAAAAATTTCCACAGCCTTTCTGTTGACATCAAGAACCCTTCCAAATGTATTCAGATATATCAGACCGTCACCAACACTTTCAAAGATGTTTTTGAACTTCTCTTCCGATTCTCTTATTGCCTCTCCTGCTTTCTTGCTCTCGGTGATGTCTCTCATTATTGCTTGTAAACCCACTATCTTGCCCATTTCTTTGATAAAACTAAAACGAACTTCGCCCAAACGTGGGGTTCCATCCTTATGGTGATAGACAACCTCAAACGGTTTGGGCACTGTTCCTCTTAGAGTTGAACTGAACATTTGCAGGTATTTGGGCATGTCTCTCACTCGGATTGCTCCAATTTTTGTAAAGTGTTTACCAACGAGTTCATCCTTAGAATAGCCTGCCAGCCTCGTTGAAGCACTATTGACCGACGTAATCACACCCTTCATGTCAAAAGTCATTATGCTGTCAGGAGCCATCTCAACTAAACTTCTATACTTTTCCTCAGATCTTGTTAACTCTTCTTCTATCCTCTTGCGTTCGGTTATGTCTCTCGCTATTGCGGTGAAACCTACTGTCCTGCCTTCCTTTTTCATCAAGCTTATACGAATCTCGGATAATCGGGAAGTTCCATCCTTACGATACCATATAACATCTATTGGTTCGAGAGGTTTTCCTTCGATTATGGAACTGAATAGCTCTTGTGCATGCGTCGCATCAATTCCCCGTGTTAATGGTGACTTTAAGAAGTGTTTACCAATGATTTCCTCTCTTGAATAACCTGATCCTCCTTCCACTGCAGAATTGCACGATGTAACAATTCCTTTTTCGTCTACTGTTACTATGAGATCAGGAGCCTGCTCAACCATGCTTCTATACCTTTCTTCCGATTCTTTCAACGCTTCTTGGGCTTTCTTGCTTTCTGTGATGTCCATGACTGAACTCATCATGCAGAGAGGTTTTCCAGTTTCATCTTTAACCACACTTGCCGACAAATAAGCAAAAAACGTTGAACCGTCTTTCCTCCTGGCGACAAGTTCCCCCATCCAACTTCCCTTAGTCTTCAAAGCTTCTACCACTTCAGCAGCTTTCTCTTCCAACTGCCAAAACCTTACAACAGGTTTTCCTAAGACCTCTCTATCATCATATTTCCACAATTTGAGAAAAGAATCGTTCACAAAGGTCAAATTGCCATCAAGATCAGCAAACGCAATGGCATTAATGGACGCTGCTATAGCACTGTCTTTAATCATAATATCACGTTCTGCCTTTTTGGCTCTTACAATTTTTCTTATACTGTGCGCCAGTTCGCTGTACACCATTTCTGGATTGCCGAACTTGTTGATGTAGTAGTCGGCACCCAAGTTCAATGCCCTTATCGCTACTTCTTCTCTGCTTTTCCCCGTGAATATGATAAACGGAATATTGTTTCCACCGTCTCTAAGTTGTTTCAGAAATTGCAAGCCGTCTTTTCCTGGCATCACATAGTCACAAACGATTGCATCATAGTTGTTCTTCTTCATTTTTTCTGTGGCTTCTTCTACAGATGAAGCAGTTTCTACTTGAAATGCTCCTTGCATTTCCAAGACTGGTTTTGCAGTCGTCAAGAAACTAGCGTCATCATCTACATGTAAAATAAGCATTGGCACGGGCACTTTCTTGATTGTCTCTGCAACATCTGTTTTTGGACACTCAACCGTAGATTGTGTCATCTGAGGTAACTTTCCTTTTACTTTAGGTTCTCTGACTAAAAAACCCTAAAACAATTGTGAAACCTATATATGAATCACTAATATTTCTAATTCAGATTCGGAATTCAAAACTATCACCGCTCGTTCATGATAACTATTTGCTTCCGTAAGTCCATTACTTGTGGGTTAACGGTAGCTTAATTATTTTGTTTTCGCCTTTCTTATTCGTGTGGACATATTATCTTTCATTGTAACTGTGGTTGTCGTCACTGCTTCTGGAGCGTTAGCGCCAGGTCCCTTGTTCTTCACTAATATTACACACGGCACTAAGTCAGGAGCAAAGGGTGGAGTAGCCTTCTCTGTAGGTCACACAATAATTGAATTAAGTCTCGTGATGTTTTTAGCGCTTACAATTCAGGTAGTCATAAACGAACCCTTGATAAAGCTAGTAGTTGGAGTTGCCGGAGGAACCGCCCTGCTTGTGTTTGGTGTTCTCCAAATTCGCGGAGCCTTGACTTCAAGATCTGCAGTTGCGAGTGAGAAGCAACCAACACTGAAGAACCCTTTGTTGCTGGGAACAATTTTCACGGGGCTCAATCCTTACTTCATTATTTGGTGGCTTACAATAGGATTGACGCTTATCATAACCGCTTTAGAACTTGCATCTTTCTTGGGCGTCTTCATTATGTATGTGTCACATGTTTGGATGGACTACGCTTGGCTAATCGGTACAGCTTATCTGGCGAAGAAGGGAACAAATCTTGCGGGCAAGAAAGGATACAGAATCCTTATGGCAACATTTGGTGCAATACTCGTCTATTTTGGCATATTTTACCTCATTTCACCCTTCTTTTAAGGAAGAACGGCAATTTTTATGTCGCTTTTTGACGTTGTGAGTGTTTCAAAAGCTTCCTTTATCTGGTCGAGCCTCATCTTTCGGGTTACTAAAGGCTTCACATCGATGGTTCCTGAAGATATGAGGTTTAATGCCTTTCTGAAGTAGGCAGGAGTTGTGTGAAACGCTCCCAGTAGGGTTGTTTCTCCGTAATGAAGTTGTCCAGTGCTCACCCTTATTTCGGTTCCAGGTGGGCATCCTCCGAATTCGAGGACTGTTCCGCCTTTTCTCACCATTTTTAGGGCTTGCTCCCAAGTGGTAGGCAACCCTATGGCTTCTATTACTACGTCTGCTCCGTAGCCGTCGGTCAACCTCTTGGTTTCTTTCACCGTGTCTTTCGTCTTGGCGTTTATTGTTTCGTCTGCTCCTATTTTTTGGGCGAGTTGCAGTCGCTCTTCAACTGTGTCGCTTATGATTACTCTGCTGGCGCCCATCTTCTTAACAGAGAGCAGATGAAGAAGTCCGATTGGTCCTGCGCCTATTATGGCAATCGTGTCGCCTAGTTTCACTTGTGCTTCTTCGATTCCATGGAGGACACATGCAAGCGGTTCGGTTACAGCAGCTTCCTCGTAAGTCACGTGGGATGGAATTTCTTGCGTGTTGAGCATGACCATGCGTGCTGGAACCTTGATGTATTCGGCGTAGGCACCCCAGAGCCACATCATGTCTTCACACAGGTTGTACTTCTCTTTCTGACACATTCTGCAACGTAGGCAGGGTGAACTGTTTCCAGCACGTACTCTCATGCCCTTTCTGAGCCATGAAACGCCTTCCCCCACCTCAACCACTTCTCCAGCCCATTCATGTCCAAAAACTGTGGGTAATTTGATCACGCCTTCAACGTAGCCTCTCTGAAAGATTTTGAGGTCGGTTCCACAAGTGGTCGCGGCTTTGACTTTTACAAGGATTTCGCCGCTGCCAACTTCGGGTATTTCTGTTTCTTCGACTCTCAGGTCTTTGACTCCATATAAAAATGCGGCTTTCATCTTTTCTTTAGACAAATGTTTCCTCTCGGCTGTTGCTTTATCGACGGTATAATTAACTGTGAAGAGGTTTTATTGTTTCTCGTTCAGAACAATCACTTTCAAGCATTCTTTACTTTTAGCTGCAATTCTAAACGCTTCAGCGGTTTGGCTTAATGGAAAACGGTGTGTTACCAGTTCCTTAGCCTTGATTCTTCCCGAACTAATGAGTTGCAGAGCAGCCTTCGTCTCTATGTGGGACGTCGAATAAGAGGGCACAATTGTGATCTCGGAGAAAAAGAGTCGATGGGGACTCAAACGAGCTTGTTCCTCTGGCTGCGTTGGCGCGAATAAGCACAGGGTTCCGCCTCTTCGACAGATTTGGATGCCATCTTCTAGGGCTTTTATGTTTGGCGCTGTTACAATAACCACGTCGGCGCCCCTGCCTTCCGTGGCGTCCTTGACTCTTTCTGCTAGTTTTTCTTTTTGCGGGTTGACTGTCAAGTCTGCTCCGAATCGCTTGGCTGCTTTTAACCTGTAATCCACTGTGTCGCTGACAATTGTTTGGCTGCTGCCCCTGATTTTGGCGAGCATGACGTGAATGATTCCAGAAGGTCCTGCGCCTATGACGGCAATCGTGTCGCCTTTCTTACTGTTGCACTTGTTTTGGGCTCTTATACAGCAACCGACAGGTTCGATGAGCGTGGCTTCTTCATACGAAACGTTGCTCGGAAGTTTCAACGTGTCGATTTGTAGATTTGGCGCTGGCACTCTGAAGTATTCGGCAAATCCGCCAGGCTCTATGTGTGTCTGAGCGAACTGTTGACACATGGTGTAGTCGCCGTTGATGCAGTAGTGGCACGTTAAACAAGCAACATGATGATGCGCAAAAACTCTATCGCCAACTTTGAAGTTTTTGACATTTTTTCCCTTTTCAACGATAACACCCGCAGGTTCATGGCCAAGCACGAGTGGCGCTCGACTGCGTAAGTACCATTCCATCAGGTCGCTGCCACATATTCCACACGCCTTCATCTCAACCAGAATTTCGTCATGGTGGATTTTGGGTTTAGGCTTGTCTTCGATTCTAATGTCATCTAAGGCATAGTAAATGGCAACTTTCATTTCTGTTCGTTGGTTTTTGAGAATGCATGTTGTATTTATTTTTTAGTAGCTCACTATACGATAGCGGTCAAAGTCGCTGGAGCTGAATAATTATGCAAACCCTTGAAGAACATGCGGTGACGCAATACATTCTTCACAAACATCACCTTCTGACGGGTTCTCAGGCAGAAAACGTTCTGCAAGTAGTGAACGATATCATCGCGTTGCACGCTACCAGCGCAGGAACCCCTTACCTTTCGTTGTTTAACAGAATGAAAAACTTCCAGAGAAATCAATTGGACGAAGAGTTTTATGTGAAAAGAAACCTAGTGCGCCTAACAGCCATGAGAAGCACCCTATTTATCACTTCAACAGAATCAGCCTCAACACTGTATCAAGCAACAAGGATGACGGAATCAGAGCTCTTAAAATGGACCCAGAAGTGGGGAATATCACCGTTGGAATACCGCGTACTCACCCAAAAACTTCAAAACATTTTGAAAGGCAGCGGAAAGACTCTGCCAGAGATTAAGACAGCCTTGCCAAAAGAAATGGTTAGATCAGTGGAGCTGAGAGCTGGGAAGACCACTTACAAAATGGCCAACGTAAACATAGTCTTAAACGCCATGATGCGCATGGGAATAGTCATCAGTGAGAAAGGCGTAGGGATTCTTAGTATCACGAAAGCCAACCGATATGTGCTCTTTCAAGAAATTTATCCGAAGCTCAACCTTGAGTCTGTTGGGAGCGAAGAAGCAAGGATAATGTTGGTTAAGCGTTATGCCAAGGCTTTTGGTCCAGTCAAAGAAGAAGACATTGTTTGGTGGACTGGTTTTGGCAAAACTGAGACGAAAGAGGCTCTGGCAGCGTTAGAGATGGAACTGCTCCACGTCAAGATTGAGGGTTGCAAAGAAGAGTATCTTATGCTAAAAAAGAATTACGAACAGTTGGTCAAGTTCAAGCCTTTGGAAACCCATTCCATATCATTGCTTCCATACGAAGATCCCTACACCAAAGGCTACAAGGTAAGAGATAGACTAATCGATAAAGAACGAGAGAAAAAAGTGTACGTAGGAGGCGGAGTGCAACCAACCATAATCCTAAACGGAAAAATCATAGGAACGTGGAACCGAAACATCGAGCAAGGCAGAGGACCAATAAACATGCGTTTCTTTCAACAACCCCAAAAAGACATAGAGAAGAAAGTTATCCAAAAAGCCAAAGCCATAGGAAAACTAATGACAAACGAAGAAATCAACGTAAAGATAGGATGAACCTCTGAGAAAGTTTACTCAACTCCTAGACTCCTGAGATTTCTTGAACAAGTTTGTCTCTGGACAAAATTAATATACTCAATTCATTCAGACTAAGTTTCAAGTGATCATACATGAGAAAAATTGCAACATCGTCTTGGAAAGTTGCCCTAGTAGCAATCTTCATTACACTCTTGGTTTCAGTGATTCCAATTCAAGCTGTAGACTACACCGTAGGCGTCAAGGTAGGAGACTGGGTAAAATACGGCGAGATCAGCGCCACTTGGACTGGCACAGGAACAGAACCTTCGTATATAACTGAAGCAAAAAAAATAGACTGGTTGAAGGGAGAGGTTAAAACTGTCTCAGGCACCAAAGTTACTGGAGAAAACACTGGCATGTACAAGAACGGTACCGCTATTCGTCCTTACAATAGCACTATCGACGTAGCCACAGGTGAAGGCGGAGGCGGTTACATGACTTCGCTGATTGCAGCCAATTTGAATGAAGGAGACAGTATCACGCAGCAAGCTGGTGCCGTTAAGATAAACGGCACAGTTACACGCACGTATTGTAAAGCGAGCAGAAGTGTGAACTTCATTGATTATACAATGTCTATGCAGCAAGGAAACCTTACAGTAAAAGTGTATTGGGATAAAGCAACAGGAGTCTTGGTGGAAATGTACATGTCTCAATCTACAACAACTCCCACTTCTCAAACCACTACAATGTCATACAAAGCTACAGAAACCAACATGTGGTCCGCCGACGTTCTCGGATTAATGTCAACCTATCTCATTTACATCGTTGGAATCGTGGTCTTGGTCGTAGTCATCGTTGTCGGTATTTTCATTATCAGAAGAAGAAAGCCAACACCTCCGGTGACTCCTACACCAACTGTCGTTGAAGGAAAATCTGAATAGACCTCTCAAGGCTTCCCAAGTCTTTTTCTTTTTTATTGGACGTTAGCCCTTGTTCTGCAAACCTGTAAAATGGTTGTTTGCCACGTTTTCGTTGCTATACAAATACTTTTCTCGTACGTTCACAACTCAGTTTGGCTTCAATGAACAGGGCTCAGTCCACTTTCTAAAATATGCTTTACGTTCTGCAAAAACAGAGCCGCTGGCGCACCATCTACAACCCTATGGTCGAAGGAGAGGCTGAGCTGCATCGTAGGTTTTGTTGTTATCTCATTGTTTACTACTGCAGGCTTTTCGGATACTCTTCCAACACCCAATATGGCTGTTTCAGGTGGATTGATGATGGGTATAAACACGTCTACGCTGTACATGCCTAGGTTTGTTATGGTGAAGGTTCCGCCCGTCAGGTCTTCTTTTGTCAGTTTGCCTTCTTTTGCCTTGTCCACAAGCAGTCTAAACGCAGAAGCTATGTCGTTCAGTGCCATTCTGTCTGCATTGTGTATTACTGGAACAACTAGTCCTTTTTCTGTGGCAACTGCAATGCCTACGTTGATGTCTTCGAAAATTTTGATTTGTTCACCCTCTAACGTTGAGTTCATGATGCGATGTTCCCTCAAAGCCTGAGCAGTGGCTTTCACCAGCATGTCCGTGTAGGATACCTGCTTTTCATCGTGGAGCCTCCCAGCATTTGTCATGTCGACTTCCATGGTTATGGTGCTGTGGGGCGCTGTTCTGGCGCTCAGTGAGACCCTTTCAGCCGTTGTCTTTCGTATGCCAGTCAAGGGAATGACCTCTCTGACTCTGGGCGCTACCCTTGTTTCTTCCATGAATTTTTTCACGTCATCCTCACCTATTCGCCCTTCTGGACCAGTGCCCACAACCTTAGACAAGTCGACATCGTGCTCTCTTGCAAGTCGCTTTGCTGCAGGCGAAGCAATGATGCGCTCTTCAGCTTTCTCAATCAATTCTCTTTCCGTAACTGCTTCGACCTTTGCAGCCTCCTCGGGAGTCGCTGGTGCAAGTTCGGTCTCAGGAATTTGTTCGTCAGGCTGCGCAATGATTCCTATGGCTTGTGCTACGGGTACATCAATTCCCTCTATGGCTAAAATCTTGCGCAGGACTCCAGATTCTGGAGCCTCCACATCGTATGTTACTTTTTCTGAGAGCACCTCAACAATCGGTTCGCCTTTTTGAACGGTTTCGCCCTCTTTCTTGAACCACTGAACAACTGTTCCAGCTTTCATTGTTAGGCTGAGTCTAGGCATGAGTATTTTCGAGACCAAACTTTTGTACCATCCAGTTTAATGAACTGTTTCCATGACTGCTCTTATTATGCTCTCTTCACTGGGTATGACAAACTGCTCTAAGGGTGGACTAAAGGGTATGGGTGTGTCGGGTTCAGCCACACGCTTTATTGGAGCGTCTAAATAATCGAGTGCTTCTTCCGCAACAGTCGCTGCGATTTCGGCGCTGACGCCTGCGGTTTTGCAGTCTTCGGTCACAATAACGATTCGTCCAGTCTTCTTCACCGATTTGACGATGGTTGATTTGTCTAAGGGTGAGAGAGTTCGTGGGTCGACAACTTCGGCGCTGACTCCCTCTTTTTGGAGTTTTTCAGCTGCGGCTAATGCCTTGTGAACCATGTAAAGCGTAGCAAAAATGGTCACGTCTGTTCCTTCCCGTTTCACGTCTGCCACTCCAAACGGAACCGTATAGTCTTCTTCAGGAATCATTCCCTTGACAGGATACAACAACTTGTGCTCAACGAAAAACACTGGATTGTCGCCTCGAATAGCTGCTTTGAGCAGTCCCTTAGCGTCGTAGGGGGTTGATGGCACAGCTACGTAGAGTCCAGGTGTGTGCATAAACCATGCTTCAAGGCTTTGAGAATGATGCGAGGCTATGTTGACACCTGCGCCGAAGGGTGTTCGAATGACCAAAGGCGCTTTAACTTGGCCACCGAACATGTACCGAATCTTAGCTGCTTGATTACAAATCTGGTCCATGGCTAGAGCTGAGAGGTCGCCGAACATTATCTCAGCCACAGGTCGCATGCCTGTTATTGCAGCGCCAACGCTAACACCTATTATAGCTGATTCTGAGATGGGTGTGTCTCGAACCCTCTCGTCTCCAAACTCTTCAGCCAAGCCTTTTGTGACGCCGAAGGCTCCGCCCCAATAACGTCCGATGTCTTCGCCCAGCAAGAAAACCGTTTTGTCTCTGTTCATTTCTTCGCGTAATGCTTCACGCAACGCATCTCGAATGGTTGTCTCCTTCATCTACTGGATGCACTCTCCTCTTCAACGTACACATCTTCGAGCGCCTCTTCACGTTCTGGAAACGGACTTTCCATGGAAAACTTGACCACATCCTCAACAGCCGCAACAGCACTCCGCCTCAACTTTTCATCCTCTTCTTCGGTTAAGGCGCCCATTTCGATGAGTTTGGCTTTGAAGCGTGGAATCGGGTCTTTCTTGAGCCATTCCTCAACCTCATTTTTAGGTCGATAGGCGGCGGGGTCAAATCTTGAGTGTCCCTTCTGCCTGTAAGTTTTGCACTCGATTAGGGTTGGTCCTCCACCGTGTCTGGCTCGGTTCACAGCCTCAGAGGCTGCTTCATAAACGGCTAAGACGTCGTTTCCGTCCACAGTTGCGCTTGGAATACCGTAAGCAATCGCTCTGTCAGCAATGTTCTCTATTGCCATAACTATGTTTTGACGAGTTCCCATGGCATACAAATTGTTTTCACACACAAACACCACTGGCAACCGCCAAACGGCAGCCATGTTGACGCCCTCGTGAAAAGTGCCCTGATTTGACGCGCCTTCACCGAAGAAACAAGCTACAACTTGGTCTGTGCCCCTCAGTTTGATAGATAAGCCAGCGCCAGCTGCTATTGGAATTCCTGCGCCCACAACCGCTGTGGCTCCGAGCATTCCTATGCTGAAGTCTGCGATGTGCATAGAGCCGCCTTTCCCCTTGCAGTAGCCTGTTCTCCTGCCGAGGATTTCAGCCATCACTTTACCTAAGTCTGCGCCTTTTGCTATACAATGACCGTGCCCTCGATGCGTGCTGGTTATGTAGTCGTCTGGGCGAAGGTTGGCGCACACGCCCACGGCTACAGCTTCTTCGCCTGCGTACAGGTGGATGGTTCCGGGCACGAGATTCTGTCCATACAACTCGAAGACTTTCTCTTCAAAAAATCGAATCTCTAGCATGCGCCGATACATTTCAATCAGTTTTTCCTTTTCTAACGGCAATCAGACTCCTCCAGCGTGTGGTCGCTGTTGAAGGCTTCTTTGTTCGGTTTCAAATGTTTTGCATCTCTGTTGGTTTCTGAATTAACTGGTTGTCACCAACTTAATTGTTTTCCCGCAATGCTGCAACGGATAAATTGAATTACGCTGAAGTTTACATTACTAGTGGGGAAGACGAGAGCTTTGATGGTTGGTATTGTTGGCAAGCCGAACACGGGCAAGTCCACGTTCTTCAGCGCTGCGACTTTGGCTCCCGCTGAGATTGCTAGTTATCCTTTCACTACTATTAAGCCTAATCGTGGTGTGGGCTACATTCGAACTCCGTGTGTTTGCAGAGAGTTCAACGTTCAGGATAATCCTCAGAATTCTCTTTGTATGGATGGAATACGTCTCATTCCGGTTGAGTTGATTGACTGCGCAGGACTTGTGCCTGGTGCTTGGCAGGGGCGTGGCTTGGGTAACCAGTTTTTAGACGAGATTCGTAAGGCTGACGCTCTCGTTCATGTTGTCGACGCTTCTGGTGGCACGGATTCTGAGGGGAGATTGGTCAAAGTGGGCAGCCACGATCCTCTTGAAGATGCACGTTTCTTGGAAACTGAAATCACCATGTGGTTGATGCAGATCTTGAAGCGAGACTGGCCTAAACTGGCGAGAACAGCTGAATCTGAGGCAGGAGACCTTCACGCAATGTTGGAGGAGCGTTTAAGCGGCTTAGCCATAAAAAGAGCGCATATATTTGAGGCTGTGAGAAAGGCTGGGTTGAACGCTGAAAAACCGACGGCTTGGAGTGAAGACGATCTTGTCAGGTTCTTAGACATGTTGCGGAGGGTCGCTAAACCCATGCTTATTGCAGGCAACAAGATTGACCTTGAACCATCGGAACAGAATATTGAACGATTAAAGACACTGAACTACATGGTTGTTCCCTGCTGTGCAGAGGCTGAGTTGGCGCTGAGACGAGCAACTGAAAAAGGATGGACTGACTACAAGCCTGGAGACTGCAATTTTAATGTGTTGAAGCCTGAAGGGTTGACTGAGGCTCAGAAGATGGCGTTGCAGACGATTAAGGAGAAAATTTTACTGAAGTTTGGCACGACTGGTGTGCAAGACGCTATCAATATGGCTTATTTTAGACTCTTGAACATGATTGTTGTTTATCCAGTTGAGGATGTTGAGAAACTTTCTGACCACAAGGGAAACGTGTTGCCCGACGCTTACGTGGTTCCATACGGCACAACAGCTCGCCAATTAGCTTACATTATCCACACAGAATTAGGCGAAGGCTTCATCTATGCGGTTGAAGCCAGAGAGAAAAAGAGAATCGGAGAAGACCACGTGCTAAAAGACAGAGACGTAATCTCAATAATAAGCACCAAAAAAAGAGCATAGCAAAACGTGATCATGCTTGTTGATTAGTATTTTTGAATGGCATAATTGTATAGAACATTATTTCGTAAGTGTTAAATAAAGATGTATGGAACAGTATCACGAAGGGATATTCCTTTCATGATGCAGCTGTTTCGTTTAGTGTGCTCTACCGAATTCTTTGATTCATCTCTTTGGAGCGCCGAATGTGGAGCGCGATGAAAAAAAGTACCGAAATTGAAAAAGGGAGAAAGGAGAAAAGAACGAAGTGAATAAGAAAATCGTTCTAATGACTGTTCTAGTATTCTTGTTCTCGACAATGCTGGCAACACAGACTATGATGCCAGTAAAAGCAGAAGGCGCCAGTACTCAGGATGTTGCGCGCGCATTCGTTACCACCGGGATATGGATTGGGGGCGTGGACCCATCGGGGTGGTACAAAATTGACCCTCAAGGCAACACTATAGTGCCCATGCAAGGATTCTGGTGGTGGGATTACATCCAGAAGATGGCTTATAATCCAGTTGATAAAACGGTGTGGATGGTAACCTTCTATGGAGATAGAGCATTAAAAATAGACCAAAACGGAAACATTTTGCGCAACGTCCAGACTGGAAGAGGATATCAGACTGACATTAATATTGATCCAAGAGATGGAAGCGTTTGGATCGTGTCCGGTTACAGTAGTACGGAATTTTATGAGGGTTGGTTAATAAAGTTAGATGCCAACGGAAACAAGTTGTTCGAAAAACCTCTGGGCGGGCGTCCTGGGTCAGTAGGTATGTCAGGCTTATGGTTGTATCAAGACTGCGTGTGGGTCAATACTAACGATGGTCGGATCCTTAAATTTGATTTGAATGGAAACTTGATTCTTCAAAAAGACGGATGGTACGAAGAAGGCATATGGGATATTGTGGTCAATGAAAAAGATGGTACTGTGTGGTTCACCACTACTAGGGGAAGAATGTTCAAACTCGATCAACAAGGAGAAACTTTGCTCACTAAACAATTACCCATAGAAACCGGTGAAAGCTTTGGTTTAGGTATAGATCCCGTAACAGGGCACGTGTGGTTCACAGTCGCGTATATTGGAAAGGTCATCAAGGTGGATCAAACAGGTAATATTTTACTTGAAAAAAAATATGATTATCTATTTGCGACCACTGTGGGTAACATTGTTATAGATCCATCTGATGGAGGAGCAATAATTGCTGGGGCACAGTCGCGAAAAGTTGCAAAAGTCGATACTTGTGGGAACGTGATCTTTGTAATTGATGTCCCCTTTTCGGCAGTGGCGGGTCCCATCGCGGTGGAGTATAGCGCGCGCGCTCTACAATACTATCTTACGGTTCAAACCGAACCCATCGGCATAACACCCATTCCAGGCGAAGACTCGTACGAAATCAGCGCAGATGTTTCATTGGAAGCTCCAACAATTGTCCCAATCTCAACGGGTGTTCAGTATAGGTTTGATTATTGGACCGTTGACGATAGCGTTGTCTCTGGAAACCCGATAACAGTGCACATGGATGCCGACCACACAGCAACAGCCCACTACGTCAAACAATACTACCTAACAGTCATCTCAGCTTATGATACGACTGGCGGTGAAGGCTGGTACGACGAAGGCGAAACCGCATACGCAACATTAGCAATAGGCTTAGACTACGTTGACACCCTCGCCTACGGCTTCGTCGGCTGGAGCGGAGACGCCTCAGGCTGGGACCTAATAAGCGAACCCATCATAATGAACACACCAAAAACCGCAATAGCCAACTGGGAACCCAGCTCGGCATACGGAGACGTCCGCACTATAATATTCTGGAAATACCAAGCAAACATTTGGTACTTCACCGAACGAGCCAGAACAGACCTCAAAATAAGAGGAATAGGAACGGCACATATATCTGAAGAGGTATTCATTGCCTACCTAAAATTTATTGACACCAACTCAGACTATTTCAGAGGAAAAATCGTCAAAGACAACAATGGCGACGGAACAATCACAAACTTGGAGATACTGCAAAATGCCTATAACTTCTTGAAGACGCCGACGGGCACAGACAGCATGAAAATGAGAGCCGAACAACAACTACTCGCCCTCTGGCTCAACCTAGCCTACAAAGCGTTCTTCTGGAACACCCAACTAAGCCAAGACACACTCTACATATACTCTCAATACAACTTCGAAAACGACTGGGGACTAACCACAATAGGCGAAGCAATACTCTTCTGCGAAGCCGAACTACTCAAACCAGACGGCAACTACGAGGCAGCCAAAAACATCTGCGACAGCATCAACAACAATCTAGGCATAATCTGGGGAACATGAAAAAGAAGCGACTGAATCAAACAACCCACCTTCCCTCTTTTTTAAAAATCGAGTCCAAGCTAAAAAGGTCAACATTCTTCTTAGCAACAACCCACAAGATAATGCGCTCTATCTATTAATTGATAGTTTTCATATTTGGAGTCTATTTGGCAAAACTATATAGAGATAGGCACAAATAGCGAAACAACTCTTCTATTTTGTCGGATAATGAATTCTCAGTTGTGGACAACAACAGACTAGCCAGCATCATAGAGCAAGTGTCGTCAGACACAAGCTTTCCAGCGACAGACACATAACAGCGATTGTTCAACAAAAACTTCTCAGTGTTGAAAAAATAATAGGTAGGTGCATATGTTACTGTCCAAAACGTCGTTTACGGTTCTGATACGTCCTCACAGCCCTCAACAAATCAATCCTTCTAAAATCAGGCCAATAAACATCCAAAAAACACAACTCACTATACGCGCTCTGCCACAACAAAAACCCACTTAGGCGTTCTTCACCAGAAGTCCTAATAATCAAATCAGGATCCTGCTTAGGCATGTGCGCCGTGTACAAGTGACTCTCAAACACGTCCTCATCAATAGCCTCAGAATCCAAATCACCATTCTCAATCTTCTGCGCAATCTGTTTAGCAGCGTCAACGATTTCTGCTCTACCACCATACGCCAACGCCACATTAAGAAAATGCTGATCATAATCCTTTGTAGCATGCTCCACCTCCCAAACGAGTTCTTGGATGCCTTTGGGCAATAGCCCCAGCCTCCCGATGACCTTCACCCGCACCCTGTTCTTATGGATACGCTCGTCTGTCAATATTTCCCGCAGCTTTTCCTCAGCGATTCGCATGACTTCTCCTACCTCTTCTCTGGGACGCAGAAAGTTTTCGGTAGAAAAGGCGTAGATAGTGACCGACTTCACGTTCAAATCTAGACACCAATCAAGTAAGTGGCGAACCTTTTCAGCGCCAAAATGATGCCCCATCCATGAGTTGAGCGCCCGTTCATTTGCCCATCTGCGATTTCCATCCAAAATTATAGCTATGTGCTCAGGCTTGTTACCGTTCTTCACCTGAAACCTCAACCACTTCTCGTACAGCTTGTAGACACCAACAGCCGACAACACTGTCTTAAGCATTATTCAACCTCGAAACCTCGCTTTCTCAAGAGCATGCACACATGGACACTGATGATTCCTTGGTAAATGCTTAACTGTCTCTCTTAAAAGTTGCTGAAGAATCGGAGCGGTCTTCTTCGCCACCTTTACGAGTTCTTCAGCTGTGAGACGTTTCTGTATGCCCGCCGCCATGTTGGTCACAAAGCATATAGTCGCATAACACATTCCTAACTCTCTTGCAAGCACAGCCTCAGGCATAACCGTCATGCCCACAACATCGCAGCCCATTCGCCCAAACATTCGAATCTCAGCAGGTGTTTCTAAACGTGGACCTTCAGTGCAAACCAAAACCGCACGATCCACTACTCTTACACCTATTCCCCTTGCCATTTTGATTAGACTAGATCGAATCTCGGAGCAGAAAATTTGGGAAACATCCACGTGTGTAACTGGTTCGTCGTCGTAATATGTGGATTGTCGAGACTTGGTGAAGTCAACCAAATCGTGTGGAACCACGAGGTCACTCGGCTTTATGTTTCGATTTATGGCACCAACGGCGTTCGTGGCTAAGATGCGTTTGACACCTATATTGTGCAGAGCGTAAATGTTGGCTCGATAATTGATCTTGTGGGGCGGAACCCTATGATGAACCCCGTGACGCGGCATAAACGCCACTGTTTTCCCATCAATTTCACCCATGAAAATCGGGGGGGCGAGTCCATAGGGAGTCCCGTTTCTAATCTGCTCTGAATAGTTTAACAGTTTTTCCTGCCCAGTTCCACCTATTACAGCGATTTCAGCCTTCCTCAACTTTTTTGCCTTTCTCCCTGAAGAACCCAGCATACTGTCTATGCAGCAGAGAAGTGAGCAGAACAGATGCCACAGCCAGAACTATGCCCACAATTATGGAGAAGACCAAATTGTCGTATGGCAGTTTTGGCTCAATAAGTATCTGCGACGCTTGATAGAAAATATTCGATGACCACCCCACGACAACCATGATGTCAGCTGTGCGCAATAACCTACTATCGTGTTCAAGGAACCAGTGGATGGCTCTTCCAAAAAGCACTGTTAAGATGCCAACAACAATTAGGAAAATACACTGAGAAAGGAAATAGCCGATGAGTTTTGGAAGCACACCAATCCATTGACCCGGATATATGAGAGGCGGCTGCAAACTTAAGGCAAAATCTGATGTCAGATCGAACCCTAAATAAACGCCAATTCCAATGAGTAGAAACCCTGCCATAGCCACAAAACCCGTTATTAAGCTGGGAAATGGTGGCGGCGAATACTCCTGAACCCAAACATAAAAGTGGCGAAAAGCTTTGTCAAGCATGAACCCTTTTACGACAAGGTAGGAGCCAAATACTATTAAGAAGGCTATCCACGAGTAACCCGCCCAGTTGAGTATGGATAAGATGCCTATAACAATCAGTAATAGTCCAGGCAAGCCCAATGCCATTCGGGCGTACCTTGGGTTTTCAAAAAGCATCTTTACGTAACGAGAAAACAACCACACGGTTTCCTCTATTGATTCACTGTGGCGCACGGTTACTCTGCGAACCGAAGTCACTGGCACTCTAGACTGAACCAGTGGCAGGATGGTCTCGTCTGCAAATCCGTCTGTGACCAAGATAACTTCACTGGCTTGAAAGGTCTTCAAGACCTCGGTCAGTTCAGACACGAGTTCTTTGTCGGCGCCCACATCGCCTAATTCGGAGCCTGCAATGGTTGCTATTTGGCATTCTGTGTGTGACTCCTCACCTGCTGAGCTCTCCTTCAGGTGGTCGTAGATTTTGACAGCTTCAAAAATGGCGTTGGCGTCTGGTTCCTCTGGGTCTTTTAATGCCAGAGTGACCGCTGCATTTATGTTTTCTTCTCTTCCGAGTACTGGTGTTTTTACTTCGGCTTTTACGCCTAGGTCGTCGTCTCTGTCAACGCATAGAACGAGAGTGCGCTCTGACGCTGGAACGTCCTTTATGGACACACTGTTACACTCAACGCTTGTTTATGCTCTCTGGCACTTTAATTTTATGAATTGGGCTTCTTTAATGTTCTGTTATACAGTTCCCTGCTCAGCAAGGAGTTTGAACTCTTCCCATGTTAGCTTCTCGCCGCGTTTCATCTTTTCATGGGCTTTTTTCACGGCTTCTTCTCGCAGTTCTTGTTGTCTCTTGGTTTGCTGTTCTTCCTCTTTCCTTTTTGCTTCCTGTTTGAGAGAATTTATTTGTTGGAGCAATTCTAGAAACTTCTGATGAGTTGCGTTGGCTTTTTGTCGAAATTCCACGTGTTTCTGATGGGCAGCGTCTGCCTCTGGCTTGAGGCTTTGCGCTTTGGTTAGCAATTCAAGCATCTGTTCATGGAACTTTTGACCTTGCTCTGCGAGTTCTGCGAGTTTTTCATGATGGAGTTTGGCTTTGGTTGCCAACGCCTTTTCTTCGGTTTGCAGTTCGACGAGTGTATTCTTCAAGTCTTGCAATTGCTTGTGAATGGCTCGCTGACTTTCCAGGGTTCTAACCTTATCAACAAATACCTTTTCTTCTTTTACAGGCATTGAAGTTGTTTGAATTTTCCAATCGATGCTTTCAATGTCTTTTTGAATGACAATCATGGATCGGGACGGTTTCTTCTCTATGACAACCCGCATTTTCTCCTTGGTTTTGGAGATTTGGGCGCGCTTTTCTTTCTGTTCGCTTTTAGCCTGTTCTCGGAGACCCTTTAGTTCTTTCACCTTTTGGTTTATGTCATCTCGTTTTTCCTTGAGGAGTTTTGCCTCTGCCCGAAGCGTCTTGATTTGTTCGTGGATAGCGTTTCTTTTCTCAGCCCAGGTTTTTGTCTCGCTGTTTAATTTGTCACGTTCTTGTTTCAATACGCTCAATTCTCGGTTGAGTTCCTCGATTTTCATTGTGGTAGACTCAGACAATAATTACCCTCTCCGCTTTTGTGAGGCTTAGTCCATTCCATAACCTGTTGAACGAAGGCTTTTCCCTCCTTGGATGAAAAGACGGGAAGCTTCCAGTCTTCTCTAACACGCCAGCGTGTCACCGTGTGGTTCTCAAGTAGTTTTTGAAAAGGTTGTCTATAGATTAGAATGCCTCTTCTCTGCCAAGCGGGTGTTTTAGCCAAATTGACGCCATGTTGGAAGAGAAGTTGATGTAAATCTTCGGTTTTCAAACCCTTCAGTGTTTTAGCTGCGTCCTTGGGTTTGCGTCCCAGTTTGCGCAGCAGCCAATAAGCGTAGGCGTTGTTGTGGTTTCGCCACGCGTCCAATTGTCGCCACATCAAGTATTCAACGCTCTTTTTTGTGGATAAAATGATTATTCGGGAATCGAAAGCCACAGTTAAGGGTTTTCCGAAGTGTTTGAGGGCGTTCCACGAGAAGGCGCTGGAAACTGTTCCAGCTAGAACAGAGTTTATTTTTTCAACCCTTCGGTCGAAGGGAGCTGTGTGTGCAAAGAGCGCGTTGATTTCGTCGCTGGCCACGTATATCAGTGCGGGATTAAGATTCTCTTCAAATATGGCTTTTCCAGATTTTACTAAACATTTGGCGAATTTTTTGTCGAATGGTTTTTCAGTCCTGAGTTTTTCTGAGACTGCTTGAAATCGTTTTCCGTTGAGGCGGACGAAGAAGGGGGTGTCAGATGGGATTTGAAGTTTTGAGAACACTTCGTTTTTGACTTGGATTGGGTTAAACAGGTCATTCGAGTATGATTCTGGCATCGACGGTTTTTGCTCCCTTCTCGTAAACCATTATTGGGTTGAGGTCGAGTTCTTTTATCTCTTGGTGGTCCATGACAAGTTTCGATGTGTTCAAGAGTATGTTTACGATGGCGTCGATGTCCGCGGGTGGTTGTCCCCTATAGCCCTTGAGAATGGGATAAGCCTTCACTTCGGTTATCATCTCTCTTGCGTCGGATTCTGTTATGGGTGCTATTCGGAAGGTCACGTCTTTCAAAACTTCGACAAATATGCCGCCCAGTCCGAACATGAGAGCCGGTCCAAACTGTGGGTCCTTGGTCGCGCCCACAATCACTTCTGTTGAAGTAGGAGCCATTTCTTGAACGAGCACGCCTACAATTTTTGCGTCTGGCTTGTGCTTCTTAACGTTTTTTATTATGTTTTGGTAGGCTTCTTTAACTTCGCTAGGACTTCTCAAGCTGAGTACAACTCCCCCCACGTCAAACTTGTGAATAACATCTGGTGAAACAATCTTGAGAACAATAGGATAACCTATTCCCTCAGCAAACTTAACAGCCTCCTCTGGCGTACCCGCAACCTTGAAGCGCGTTACAGGTATGCCGTATTCCATGCACACCATCTTTGCCTCGGGCTCCAGCAGGTAGCTTCTGCCTTCCTTTCGAGCTTGAGCAAACACGTTTGGAACAGCCATAAATCCGCAGCTTCCTTTGCAGCGAAACGCCGTTATACGCTTGTTCTCACATGTAATCCTTTCGTGTATTTTAATCTTAAATCGCTCATTTCTTAACAATCTGTGCCTCTGTTATCTTTGTCACAGTAGAATTTCTTTGTGGCACAATTGGAAGTCGTTTTATCTCCATTCTTATGCATGAAAAAGTTAGATTTGGAAAATGGAATTCTACGTGTTTTTTCTTTTAGGTCAAGAAGGCGGTGATGTCCAATTTTGGTTCCAGCCTATTGTTTCACCGTCGACCATGACGTGTTGGTTGCAGGCCTCAAGCGCTGATTTCCATTGAGAAGTCGAAGGGTCCCAAATCCACCATACCCAGCCCGCGTCTCCTATGCCTTGCACTCCGTTTATTGAATCGATTAGCACATATTCTCCCCACATGCTATGCTCTACTCTTGCTACGGCTAATGTGGCGTTAAACACCGTGGCTCCAGCTGGTACAAGTGTGGCGTTGTGCCATTCTTTGGTTCCATTGCCATAGTTTATCAAAACATTCACTCTTAAGATCAGGCTCTGCATCGTTTTGAGTGTGTCTTCGAGCTGCTTGTATTGTGTATAATAGTATCCTGCGTAGGCTGTTGTTGTCACCGACCAAACTATTAACGCCAAAACCGCAAAGACGAGTGTGCGTTTACTTGTCTGCAATTTTTCTCATCTCCCCAAAGGTTTGGAAGGTTTTCAAGAGTGGAGTGAAGGCTAATCCGAATAACACTGTGTTCCAAACAATGTGTATGAATGAGAATGCTACTCCCGTTATGAAAGCGAAAACAATTGGCACGTTTGTTATCAAGGCGACTCCAACGTTAGTGAGTATGTCGTAGACGAGAGTTAGGAAAGAGCCTAGAATGGCTGTCTCAAAAACCATTCGAGTTGCCGAACTGGGGGCGCCGTACCTTCGGAGAATTCCACCAGTAACACCAATTAGGCTCATGCCAACTATTTGGAAAGGCATTATTAGTCCTGCAAAACCCCACGGTGAGAGAAAACCGTTTACTAGCATGACAAGCGTTCCGAACAACCCGCCTGCAAGGCATCCAAAAATTACCCCAACAAAGAATGTAATTAATGACGTAGATTCAACGTTTGGCGGTCTGGGCGCCAATTGAATTCCTACAGCCGCGGCTGCTAGAGCACAGAAGAGGGCGAGTTGACGAGTTTGGAATCGCATGATAATTGGTTGGATAATCCATCCATAAAAAACTTTCGTACAAATAGCTTTTTGGCGTTATCTTAGTTCAGAGTCAGGTTCTCTTGATTAGTGTTATGGATTTTGTTGGGCATGTGCTGACGCACAGTCCGCAACCGAAGCATTTGGCTGGGTTGAACTCTAGTTTGTCGTTTATGAGTTGTCTTGCGTGAAATTGGCAGCGTTGGACGCATGTGCCACAGTTGTCACAAGTCTCATCGTTGTTAGAGGCTATGTATTCCGAAGCTACGATGTGGTCGGGGATGCCGAATCTTACGAGGGCGCTTAAAGAGTGACAACAGCAGGAGCAGCAGCTGCAGATGACCTCAGGTTTTTCTTTACCCTTGAACGTGTAAGCCAAGTGAACGAGACCTGCTTGGTGAGAGCGTTGCAGAATCACAAGCGCCTGAGCTAAGGAGATACGCTTAGCACCCCGTTTCATAGCCTCTCTGGCTTCATCGTCTAGGCTGAGGCAGACATCTAATGGTGCAGCGCATTTGTGCCATTTGGCGCGGCAGCCACAGTCTTCGAGGGTAATGACATGGGCGTTTCTCAAAATGTTTTCCACGCTGGATAAGTCAAGGATTGTTTGTTGGCCTTGGATAGAAATGTTGACAGGAACCGTAACGGGCGTCATTTGGCCAACGTAATCCTTCATTAATTCTTCTGTTGTCCAATCTTCAATTTTTTTCATTTTCGTTGCGCTCCATGTGAAGGCTTAAAATACTGTCCGAATTACTTAAGAATTACCTGTTGTTGTTACTTATTCTACGAGTTTTGAAGTATGTGAGGGGACTGAGTCTACGGATAAGGCAACAAAGCCAACTGGTTACGCTTCTCGAAACTTTGTTCTGTTGAGAGTTATTATTTTTATGGCGACTTTTGCGAGTTCAATGGTGTCAGCGTCTCCTATCCCTTTTTTGGTTAAATATTTATCTGAGACAGAAGAGGCAACTGCAGCCATTTTTGGGGTGATGGTGTCCATGAGCAGCGTGGCTGCCATTGCAGCGAACTTTACTGGAGGTTTCTTAGCCGACAGAATTGGAAGAAAAATTGTAATAGCCTTAGGGTCAGCGATTCTGGCGCCAAGCCTATTCGTCTATACCATTGTGCCCAACGTCTTTTGGGTTATCGCTGTGCATTTCGTTCAGGTGTTTTCAATTAATATGTTTCAGCCCGCGCTTACCGCTTTGGTGGCTGACTTTAGCAAAGTGAGCTCTAGGGGCAAAGCCTTCGGACATTACAATTTGTTTTGGATTGGAAGCACCGTTCCCGCGCCTCTTGTAGGCGGCTTTTTGGCTGACACTCTGGGACTGCGCTTTCCCTTCGCGGTTGCGGCTTTAATATCCCTCATCGCATTGGTAACCTCTCTAGGACTGGTTGAGATTTCTCACCAGACAACAACAGCAGAGAATGTTCTGGCTGAAGGCGATGTTGAAAAAGTTCTGATGCCTTTTGCATTGGTGATGTTGATTTTTGGGGTTATGGGTTTTTTCAACGGTGTACTAAACGGCATGATCTCGCCGTTGATTAGAATTTATTGTATTTTCAAGTTAGGCGTTAGCGCTACGGAGTTAGGTTTAACGTTTTCCCTCGGCTTTGGACTCGTGAACACTCTAGTTCAGATTCCAGGCGGAAGATTAACAGACAGTGTTGGGAGAAAAACCCTCATGTTGTTCAGTCTTTTAGGCGTGCCCTTTGTGATCGCCATGGCTTATACTAGTTCTCTCTTCGAGTTCATTCTCGCCTCCGCTGGACTGATGGCGTTTGGCAACCTGAGTGCTCCAGCCTACTCCGCTTGGTTGATGGATTTGGTGCCCAGCGTCAAGCGGGCTAGAACGTCGGGTTTGATTAACGCTATAACTGGCATTGGAATGTTCATTGGTCCTCTTTTAAGCATCTGGATTTATCAGTCTCAGCCCAACATTGTCCTTCCATTCATAGCCACTGCCTTGCCTTGGATTTTTCAGGTTCCTCTGATTTTAAAGTTGAAAGAAACCAAGACACCCTAGCTCTGACAAATTCCAATGGTTAGGCAGGATAGCTTTGCATTTGCCTTGAAATTCTTCTCATGTTATGCATAATCTGTTGTCAATTCCTTTGCCATAAACGAGAAATTTGAACCTCTCTCGCGCCACCGTCAAAACCGCTATATATCTAGTAACATTTGTATTTGGATTGCGTGCACTAGTAGGAGCTCGGGTATGCTGCTGAAAAACTCGGAAAAATGGGTTATTTCGGTTTGCGGTTTGAACTGTGCAAAGTGTGATATATACCAAGCTTATCATGGCAACGAAAAGTTGCGAGATGAAATAGTAGAGTGGTTCAAGAAAGAACGTAATGAGACTGTTAAGCGGGAGCAGGTCAGGTGCGATGGATGCAAAAGTTCACTCGACGTTCACTGGAGTGCAGACTGCAAAATGATGCTATGTGCAAGTAAGAGAGGAGTTCAATACTGTTTTCAATGTGATGACTTCCCATGCACCATCTTGAACCAATTCAGCTCAGACGGCACATCTCATCACAAGAGAACTGTTGAAAACTTGAAAAGAATGAAAGAAATCGGAATCGAAGCATGGATTGCGGAGCAAAAAAGAAACGGCCAATGCGTATTCTGTCCATAGAAAAAGAAGCTTGGTCGGGCGGGCAGGATTTGAACCTGCGACGCACCGGTTTCTGCTTTTAACCGATGCCTATTTTCTGGTTGTGTGCTTGATAGGCTGGGTGATGCCCACTGTGTGAGTAGGCGTCTACAGCGTCTCCACCACGCTATGGTTTAACGTGGTTCGGAAGCTCTACCAAGCTGAGCTACCGCCCGCAGTCCGACCAAATCTTTAAAGAACGGAAATTGTTGATTTATGCGTTTCGTTTTGTTTGTGTTTTTATTCTTTGCGTGTGTGTGTGCTTGGGGCTAGACCGCCCTCTATTAGGATCCAAATAGGCTCCAAATATGAAATGAATCAATTGAAAGAGCGGTTTTCAAAAACGTTTAATATTGGCTAAGGTTTTCTGACACGGATGAGTGGTTGGGCAGGTAGTTCAGTGAAACTATCAGAGTGTGTCGATATCTCCCGCAAAATCTTTTTTTGTTTTTGGATGAAAATTGATGAAATTTTAGAGATGACTGGTTGTTGGTGAATATGCTGTGTGGCGAAGCGCAAGGGAGCAAGTGAAGTGCGGTAGTGTGCGCGTTTGGCGCTAAGGCAACTTGCCGATGCTTGCCAATTCATCCGCAACATCCTTGAGCCCCAGTTCTTCGAGTTTGGCTCTTGTTGGCCAACCGGTGTGTACATCCCAGCCACGCAACTCATAGTACCGGTCTTTAAGTGCTTCAAATTTAGCCTTATCTATCGGTCCATTTACAAGGCCTGTTGCACTACCCATGGGGCATGTGATGGCTTTCTTAAAGTATGGCTCATTTAAGGTGTCGTTTTCTCTGGTGCGGTTTTCGCTTTTCACCATTATCGCCCTACGTAGGTTCCAGATTCTTTCGCCTGCCTTCGCCATCTTATCTACACCCATATCAAGCCCTGTCACAGCTGAGAGTAGTCTGCTCTCAAAGATTCTGAGGTCCATTTCGGGAGGGTTGTAGAAACTTGTTACCCCACTCCAGAATTCACAGACAGGTAAGGAATTCTTTAAGCACTGATTATCCTGAACCCATGCAGTTACCCGTTCAACTCCTTGGTAAACGGTTTTGCTTAAGTCAACAATTTGATAGTTCTCATAAGGCGGGAGTCCAAAGTGTTCCATTACTGCCTGGAATTGTTCCTTTGGAGCAAGCGTATTTTTATAATCGTGGCATGAATCAATAGGATCCCGTGTATCAGTAGCCCAATGCAGTGCGCTTCCTAAATTGTCCACATGATGGAAGGCGTAACCATGAGCGGTATACAGCTCCTTATACAAATCCACCAGCTTTTCGCCAGACACTAATTTCTTCTCAAAGTACTCGGTGAATCTCGCCGTGCCTTCAGCGTAGGGGCTTTCTCCCTTAGCAATTTTGCCTAGCAGTACTGTCAAGAATTCGTGATTTTTGGCTGTGCCTCCCAACCATTTGGGAGTTGGTAAACCCATATCTTCCTCAATTTCTTTCCTTGTCAGAATACCTGCTTCAAAGGAAAGTGCTAGAAGGAGCGGTACACCTCCCATCACTTCAAAGGTATTTATGCCAAGCCTCTGGCTAACCACATTTGCTTCCCAGATTTCTTTAGGATCAAGGCTATATCTAGGAGCCCAAAGCCAATTTGCGCATGATACACCACTTAATCCTATCCCGGGAACGTAGTGGATGCTATGACATTGTAGTGGACATCCATAGCATCCATATTGCTTCTTAAAATATCTCCGAGCGAATATGTCCTTTGTCTCTTGTGGAGCCATATAAGGGGTTTGAAATACTAACCTTAACACATCGCCTTTCTTATTTTCTTCCATTATTGTCCTCGTTAGTTCCATGACCTTATCAGGTTTCGCGACTGCTACAACACCTGTTCCTCTGACGGCAATCGCCTTCAGATTCTTTGAGCCCATGACAGCTCCGAAACCACCTTGACCAGCAGCAAACTTGGTCTCGTTCAGAATTACGGCTATTCGGCTAAGGTTCTCCCCGGCTGGACCTATGACTAGTATGGATGCCTCCGGTTCATCAGTCACCAACGCTTTCTGCGCTTCAAATGTTTCTACACTCCATAAGTCGTTGGCATCCTTAATCTCCACATCTTCATCATGGATTGACAAATAGACGGGTTTCTCGGCCTTGCCTAGAATGACGATGCTATCGTAGCCGGCGTGTTTCATCTCTGCCGGAAACATGCCTCCGAACCCAGAATATGTGAATAATTCATCTGGGTAGCATTGAGGTGATATGGCGCTAACCTCTCCTCTGCCAAACGGACCATATGTGCCTGTCAGTGGGCCCACTGAAATGATTAGGGGGTTACCAGGATTGAAGGCATCTACTTTCGGGCATCCTAGCTCCCAGAAAATCTTTGCGTTGAGTCCTAATCCTCCAATGAACTCCTCCGGTCTGTAATCCGCAGTTGGCATCTTGTTTACTGTTTCATTTGTTAGGTCAACTTGCAGGACTTTTCCAGCCCAACCATATGATTTTGCCATGTCTATTGCCTCTTATCCTTTGATATCAATCGTAAAGCTTGAAATGGACAGTACTCGACGCATATTGGCCCACCTTCTCTTCCCTTGCATAGGTCGCATTTGAAAGCGACATTCTTCTCCACATTAATCTTTATTCTCGATGGATCAAACGGACAAGCGTCAATGCAGATTCCACAACCCGTGCATTCATCCTCATCAATGTATGTAGTACCGGTCGTCCCGTCAATGCGTATAGCCTTGTCTTTCAATGGACAGGCAAAGTAACAACCTGGAGAGGAACACTGCCGACATATACTATGGCTATGCTTAGCTGTAAATGGGTGTCGAACTATGTGTGACCTAGCCAGTGCTGGTCCTAGCACACCTTCGTGATATAGTGAGCACATTACCTCACATACCCCGCATCCAGCGCACACATTTGGGTCATGAACAAGCAATCCAGATTTGGGGACATCGGGCATACTTCTTTTTCCTCCACTACTTCTCAACTTGATAATATGACTTTAAATAATAAAAAATAATGTCTAGTTATTGTTCCTCTCATTGATGTCACCCGAGAATGCGATGACGGCTGCAAACTCTCTCGAAAACAAAAATAAATGAGAAGGTCGTTAGTACACTAGAAAACAATGTTGAGGGGGCCGGTAGTTCAGTGGTATGAACGCCTGATTCGCAATCAGGAGGTCGCGGGTCCAAATCCCGCCCGGTCCACTAGGAAGTACTTAGTCTCTTCACTTCCTCAACTGCCTTTATTGCGACCTCAATCATTTCATCACTTGGTTCTCTCGTTGTCAGACGTTGAAATGCTAAGCCTGGCATTGTCAGAACTCTTGTGATTATGGAGCCTCTATATCTGTCGCTGAGCTTCAAAAGTTCGTAGGATATGGTTGCAATCACTGGAATTAGAAGCAGTCTGTATGCAAGTCTTTGGACAAACCCTAGATTTGGCATGATCGAGAACAACAAGATGCTTACAATCACGACGATGAAGATGAAAGAGGTCCCACATCTAGGATGTAATCTAGAGAATTTTTTCACATTAGTAACATTCAATGCTACCCTAGCTTCGTGTGCATTGATGGTCTTGTGCTCTGCGCCATGGTACTGCAGTACTCTTTTAAACTGGCCCCACATAGCTATTAATGTTAGGTAAAGGAGAAAGATCGCAAGGCGCACTAAGGCTTCCACAACATTGAACAGCAATCCTGTTAGGTTGAACAAAGTGGTCAGGAGGAAAGGTGCTATGATGAAAAAAGAGGATAGTAATAGAGCCAAAGCAAGTGCTATTGCAAACTCCTTATATGTGAACTTTTCGTCTTCTTCCAGAACCGCATTTGCAGAGAAATAGATACCTTTGACACCGAGATAGAAAGTTTCAAACAATGCGATGATACCTCTTAAAAGCGGTAGTCCAAGGACCTTGTATTTTTCAGATATGGGGTTTATCTTCTCTGTGTGGGTCAATATCTCATTGCTTGGTTGTCTAACGCACATCACCACATATGTGCGAGAGCGCATCATCACACCTTCAATTAGAGCCTGTCCACCAAAAGCCAGTGATGGCTCTTCTCCTCTTTGAGCGAGCAACTTCATGATTCACAAAGGTTGTTGTTAGTCTTATATCCTTTTGTTCTTTTGCGCGCGCATAACATAGTCTCGGTGAAAGATAACATTGCTCAATTTATGTAATGTGATGAATATTGACTGAATCGAAAGATGAACGCTTCAGGTTTCTCTTTCTCTGAATTTCTTTATGACATAATATACGTAAACGAAATTGATTAGGTCAAAAAGGAGAACCATAATGAAGTCCCAAGTTTGTGCCCCTTTCCAGACGAAAAAAAGAGCATAGTTAACGTATACCAAGATAGCTAAGCCGATTGAAATTAAAATTATTCCAAAAATTTCTCTCAACACTTCTCTATCCCTAATTTCAAATAACGCCAAATTGCTTTAAAAAGATTGATTTAAAATAGCGCCTTAACTTGAACTTGAACCCGCGCGAAAAAGTGTGGATGCTCCCTAAGTTTTATGTCCTGTCAATCAGTCTTCCTGTCCCAGACCAATTCGATCCCTTGAAAGAACGGTCCACATTTAGACTAGTAATCATTTTTGTCAACAACTCTTAAAGCAACACGAGATTTCTTTTATTGGTCAAAATAATTAGGAAGAATGCAATGTCGCATCATGAATTAAGCATTGAAGTAAAACCATGGTGCCTTTCTGTCTGGAAAGAACCTTGGGCAAGAAGATCTGCTCGCGTGACTTTATTAGTGGATTTTGACGACCAAATTGTAATTGTTATGGACACCTCAAACGGCTTCTGGTTCTTACCCGGAGGAGGAGTAGAGCAAAAGGAGTCAATTGAAGAGGCAGCGAAAAGAGAAGCATCTGAGGAGCTTGGTCTAGAAATAAAAATTAATCGAATTATCAGATCATTTGATGTAACTTTGGTCTCTAAAGCGACGAGAGAAAAACTCAAAATTCCCACTTTCATAGCGGTGCACGCCACGCTCATAAGAGGAAAACTCAAAAAAGAGTATGCCCCCAAGCGCAAAATCTTTCTCGTAAGAAAAGATGAGTGCGACAAACTTCTACGAGAGCTCAAGGTTCCTGAGGGATATGAATGCATGAAGCCTTACAATTGCATATCAAAGGAAATTATTAGAGATTTTTGGAGGCATTAACTCCAAGCTCGTATCTCAACCCAAGAAAACCAATTCTGGTTGGAGAACCGTGAACGAGAAAATCGTAGTCCTTTGCGCTCAACTTACTAACGTCTTTCACGTTGAAAGAGGTCAACTTTAATTCCAGAATTTTTCAAGGTCTCCGCTATTGTTTCAGCGATTTTCTGGTTTTTCCGTAAGAGGTGTCATTGACAACAACGTCTTTCATTTCAAACACCCAATCTAGAGATTAGGTTTTTTTCTCTTAACATTTTTTCTCCTACAAAAGAAGACAACTCTTATCTATGCCGTTACAATTGAAGGCTTTACAGCCAAGTGTGGAAACCCAAAAGTGAGCACAACCACCACCAAACGAACGTCACTCGAGAGATTTCGCCTCAAAAAAGCACTGGATAAGCTGTCAAAAAAAGAGGGAAGAGGAACCCAACTCGTTTCTTTATATGTTCCGCCAGGTCGTCAAATTGGCGAAGTCATGGCCATGCTGCGGCAGGAGTATGGTACAGCCTCTAACATCAAATCGGATTTTACACGCAAAAACGTTCAAGACGCCATCACAAAGGTTCAACAGCGTCTAAAACTCTTCAGAGAAGTGCCCCAAAACGGTTTGGTCATCTTCGCTGGCGCTATTCCTCAAAATGGTCCTGGAAGCGAGCGCATGGAAACCTACGTTGTAACACCGCCAGAACCAATCAACATCTACCTATATCGATGCGACCCCAAGTTTCACACCGAATATCTTGAAGAACAACTGAAAGAGAAAGAAACCTACGGTATAATGGTCATAGAGGCATCAGCAGCAACAATAGCCACACTTGAAGGTAGCCGCCTCCAAATCGTACGCCAAGAAACTTCAGGCGTGCCAGGCAAACATCGCGCTGGCGGTCAATCCGCACGTCGATTTGAACGCCTAAGAGAAGATCAGTTGTTGAGTTATTTTAAGCGTGTGGGTGGACACGTCAACGATATCTTTCTGTCCATACCAAACTTAAAGGGGATAATAATTGGTGGACCTGGACCCACAAAATACGATTTTGAGAAAGGCGACTTTCTGAACTACATGCTCAAGGAGAAGATACTGGACACGGTTGACACAGCGTACACTGAAGAGCAAGGAGTTGAAGAGGTTGTGGAACGAGCCCCAGAAATCTTGAAGAGAGTGCGCTACGTGGAAGAAAAGAAAGTGGTGCAAGAATTTCTGTACGAAATCGGACACGACACAGGCTTAGCAACATACGGCGAGAGAGAAGTGAAAAGAACCCTAGAAGAAGGCGCAGTCAAAACGCTCCTCCTGTCGGAAGGGCTCAACATAGTCCGGGTGTCAGTGAAATGCAACGCTTGTGGATATGAGAGACAGGAAACCATGAGGGAGCAGGCGCTTCCACCGTTTGAACAGAGCCTGGTAGGTCAATCATGCCCAAACTGTAAGGCACCATCGCTCGGGGTCACAGACGTGAGAGACTTAATAGAGGATTACGCTGAATTGGCGGAAAAAGTGGGCGCCAACGTGGAAATCGTGTCGATAGAGACTGAAGAGGGGCAGATGCTGAAGAACTCGTTCGGCGGCATAGCCGCTGTTTTGCGCTTCAAGCTACAAGATTAGTATTCAGCCACAAACCTTATGCCAGAATAGCCTTGAACCTCTCTACCATCGCCACTCTTGGCTAAAATGGTTATCTTCTGTGTTTTGCACGTTCCTTCCATGTCCTTTACGGCTTGGCCCAAGACATGCGCACTCTTTTGTGTTCCAGCGTATATTGTTAGTTTTTTGATAGGGGTGTTTAGCGACATTCTTCTCTCAGCTTTGTCTCGTCTAACCGCCTCAATAACTGCCACAACGAGGTCGCCGTATTTTTCAGCCTCTTCATCCATTGACTTTTTGCGGGGTTTTGACCAAGGTGAGACATGAATGCTCTTGTGTTCAAAATCGTCTGCGTACATGGTCTGATAGATTTCTTCAGTGACATGAGGCGTGATCGGTGCCAGCAACTGGAGGGTTCTGTAAATAGCGTTGTACAATGCGTGCTGGGCGGCTTTTCTCTTTGCCTTGCCGTATGTTTCGGGTTTGTAGAGTCTATGCTTCACGGCTTCAATGTATTGGTCGCAGAGGACGTGCCAAGCGAAGTTTCGCGTATCTTCGATGGCTGTGTTGAATTGGCACTCTTCCATGGCTGAGGTGACTTTATCTGTGACTCTTTCTAACTTGCTAAGGAGCCATCTGTCCAAGAGTTCAAGTTTCAGTTTTTCTGCTCTCTTTGGTTTGTAGTCTTGCAGGTGTTGGCTGGCAAAGCGTGCGGCGTTCCACAGTTTGATGAGGAATCTCCATCCGTATTCGGTGTCTGCCCATCGGAAGGGTATGTCTGAGCCTGTGGCGCCTCCGCCTGCTGCCCATTGGCGTGTGGCGTCTGCACCGTACTTGCCGAAAATTTCGGGTGAAGCTATGTAGTTGCCTCTCGACTTGTGCATCGCTCTGCCGTCATTGCCCAAAACCATGCCGTTGATTAAAACGCTTTTGTAGGGCTTGCTGTTGAACAGGGCTAGGTTGCGAACCATGAGGTAGTAAGCCCAAGTGCGAATGATGTCAGTTCCAGACGGATGCAAATCAGCAGGATAAAATCTGCGCCAGTCTTTTTTGTCAGGCCAACCTGCGTGAACAGCTACAGTAATGGACGAGTCAAACCATGTGTCGAGCACGTCTCGTTCTGGAATGAACTCTTTGGAGCCGCATTTGGGGCATTTTGTAATTTTTGGTTTTTGTATTCGTGGGTCTATGGGCACCCAATCAGGATTGGCGAGAATTATTTCCTTGCATTTTTTGCAGTACCATATGGGGATTGGTGTTGCGAAGATTCTCTGCCTAGATATGACCCAGTCCCAGTCAAGTGACTTAGCCCAATCGATTAGGCGAGTTCGCATGTAGTCTGGATACCAAGTGATTTCCCAAGCGTTTTTCTCCAACTCGTCTGTGAGAGTGCGAGTTTTCATGAACCATTGTTCGCGTTCTAGGATTTCGATTGGTGTTTTACACCTCCAGCAGACGCCAATCTCTTGCTGAATTGGTTCGCACTTTTCTATCGTATGTGTTTTTTCGAGGTCTCTAGCAATTGCCTTCTTGGCTTCTTCTGTGGTCATTCCTGCGTATTTTCCTGCGTTTTGGTTCATTCTGCCTTTTTCGTCAATGACCATGATGACTGGTATGCGATGCTTCTGTACGCTTTTGACGTCTGCTTTGTCACCGTATGTGCAAATCATTACAACACCTGTTCCAAACATTGGGTCAACCATGTCTTCGGCGATGATTTTCACCCTTCTGTTGGCAACTGGAACTGTAATGTCTCTTCCAATGAATTGTTTGTAGCGTTGGTCATCTGGATGGACGGCAACTGTGACGCATGCGGGCAAGAGTTCGGGTCTTGTGGTTGCTATTGTGAGGAAGCCTTTTGGGTCTATTGGGAATTTGATGTAGTGGAGCACGCCTTCTCGTTTCTCATATTCTACTTCTGCGTCTGCGATTGCGGTTTCGCAGCGTGGGCACCAGTTGATTGGGTGGGTTCCACGGTAGATGAAGCCTTTTTTGTAGAGCAGTATAAACGATAGTTGGGTGCGTCGCCAATAGTCGGGGTCCATGGTTCGATATTCGGTTGTCCAGTCTGTTGAGCACCCTAGCCTCATGACAGCTGTTTTCATTATTCCTATGTACTTGTTGACCAGTTCTTCGCACATTTTTCTAAACTTGTCAGGCGGCACTTCTGTTTTTTTGACGCCGTAATATTCTTCGGTCTCTACTTCAGTGGGCAAGCCGTGGCAGTCCCAGCCTTGAGGAAAGAGCACGTTGCAGCCTCGCATTCGTTTGTAACGTGCAACCATGTCGAAGTAGGTCCAGTTGAGCACTGTGCCCATGTGAAAGTCGCCAGAAGGATATGGTGGCGGCGTGTCAATTACGTAGGGTTTGCGTTTTATGTCGTTTCGGTCGAAGCGGTAAATGCCCATCTCTTGCCATTTCTTCTGCCACTTTTGCTCGATTTCGAGTATGTTAGCGTCTTTGGGCAGAACCTTCATTTTGTTTTTCCTCAGCCTTGTGCGCATGTAATTAAGGTTAGGCAGAAATAGCGTTTCCTTTCCTATATAAAAATGTGTTTAACAACTATTTTTTTGTGGGTGCATTTTGGAAGTTAGAGCTTTTCTAAGATTTTTACAATTTGGTTTGTTGTTTTGATTTTTGCACACACATCTTTTTGCGCAAGTAGAACTGCGTCATGCAGCTTTTTAGACCGTGTTGTGCATGCGTCTTCAACTATAAGAACATCGTAACCCAAGTCGGCTGCGTGCAGTGAAGTTGCTAGTATGCACTGATCTGTTAAGAACCCTACGAGGATTAAACTGTCTATGTCCATGTTTCTTAAAATGAAGTCCAAGTTTGTTCCCGATAGAGCGCCGCCATTAGTTTTTGTTATGACAAGTTCACCATGTAACGGCTTTACCTCGTCAATAAATTCGCCGTCTTCAAATTTGGGAGGAATTATCAGTCCTATTTTTCTGTTAACCTTCGCTGTATGCCTTGGATTGTCTGTGGGACCTTGCATTCTAACATGTACTATGTCAAAGCCCTTTCTACGACAAAGATTGAGCAGTCTCTGAGCGTTTTTGACTGCACTCTTAACACGTTTGTCATAATCTTTTACAACATCTCTCACGGCGTGCTCATTTAATCCAGTTTTTACCGCAGCCTTTACCAAATGTTCGCCCAAAACAAATTTTTGCATGTCAATCAATATCAAAGCAGTTTTTCCTTTTCTAAGTTCAAAATCAGGATATGGGGATTCAACAGTACGTATTACATCTTCAAATGTTATTTTCTTCATTTTTATCATCCTCCTTTGATAACTGAAAGAATTGTATCAATAAAGTTTTTCATACGAGAAAGCGCGCGTATTAATGTTTAGGTTGTTTCTACGAACTCGTTTAAGCCTCGTTGCTTCTTTTTGGTTGTCGATACTTGGATTTTTTCTCCTACGGTTATGTGCATGTTGTCTGCGCCTGCGATTGTGGGAATTCCAGTTTTTTCTTGTATGAATCTTGCCTCGTTGGCTGGTCCCTTGAATATCATTTGCATGCCGAAGTGGGTTAAAACCGCCGTTTCTGGTTTTGCCTCTTCTAATATTTTTAGGGCGTCGTCGGTTGTCATGTGTCCCTTCCAGGGGCTTCCAGCTGGCCGCATGACACAGAGTAGGAGAAGCCTTACGCCTTGGTAGGGTTTGCCTATGCCCTCAAAGTATTCGCTGTCCGACGTGTAAGCAATGTCGCCCAGGTCGGATGTTTCAAACCGAAAGCCAACGGCATCTGGATCCGTGTGCCTTGCCTCAGCCACAACCACTTTAAAGCTGTTAATGTTGAAGGATAAGCCTGGTTGAGCATCTATCACCTGCGCTGGCATCGACTGATGATACTTAGAAATTGAAGGCTCGCATTGTTTGTTGCCGTTTAAAACGCTATGTGCCGCCGCTAACACGCCTTTTTTCTTGGTCATCCCACGGGTCATGGCTTCGATAAACACTTCAGCATCATTGTAATGGTCTGGGTGACAATGAGAAATCAATACGCCATTAACCTTCTGAGGATCCAGCCCAGCCTCCAAAGAATAAACAAGAGCGCCTGGACCAGGATCCAAATGCACATTAAGCTTATCATGTAAGATGCGGATGCCACCGGTACGACGCTTCTGAGTAATAGTAGCAAACCTGCCACCACCAGTTCCAAGCAGAACCAGTTCAAGGGGAGAAGAAGATGAGGGCATGATGTGTTTCGCCTATAGACACGCTATGTCACACTAAAACTAATTGTTTTCTTTTGCTTAAAATCACTTCAGCAGTTTCAATCGTTCTGCACAAATTAAATAATAAGTTACGGCACCTCTAAATTTACTCCACCTATCCGAAAATCCTCTCAGTTTTTTACCGCTTATCATCTTTCCTCCAAAGTAAAATTTTGATACAGCTCTCCTAGCTCCTACGTCGTCTGCAGGGAGCGCATTTTTTCCGGTGCTCGTAACGACTGTTAATTCAGCCGTCCATCTTCCTACTCCTTTAAATTTCATTAGTCTTTCTATAATTTCTTGACTTGCAAGACCCTTCCATCTTTCTAAGTCAATTTTATCTTTAACTATTCTTTCAGAAACTTCTTTAATATAATTGGATTTTTGTCTGCTTAACCCACATTTTTTCAGATCCTCTAAACTTGCCTCAGCCAGCGATTCATGGGATGGAAATTCATAATAAGTTTCTTTACCAACCTTTACTTTCTCTCCGAATCTCTCAATTAATCGATTGGTTATGTACATTGATCCTATCAGCGAAATCTGCTGTTGAATTATAGATTTTATCAATCCTTCAAAAACTGTAGAATAATTAAACGCCTTTAATCCGTATAGTTTTTGTTTCACTTCTCTTAAAACAGAGTCTTTGTCCATGAAATTGTAAAGATCTGCTAAGTCTGTTTCAGTGTTAAGAATCCAAGAAAGTTTGTCTTTCAACTCCTTAATCGCTTCTTTGCTTACTCTTTTAAGAATTATTACTTCCAACCTTGGCTTTTCGGTCGTGCCAATTAATTTAACTTTTACAGGTACTATTCTTCCAGAATCAAGCCTCAAGGCTCTCTTCCAGACACCATTTTCGTATACATCAGGTTGTGGTCTGCTGAAAGAAAAAGCCTTTAAGTGCAAGTCAAAATTGTACGGTGGCTTTGGTTTAAGAATAAATTTCATTCACCCACCCCATTCAGTAATTCTTTTCTATCATGATATCGCGCATATCCCCAAGGATATATCTCCCATTGCGATTCATAATATCATCCTTCCTTTTCAGCATTCCAAAGTCTATTGGAATCCAAATAGAAGGGTTAGACCCCCCCTCTTCTCGTCTCTGTCTCTCTATCATTTCAGTATCACTTTCTAATAGAAGGGCAGGTCACCAGTGCGCACACACATATACTTAATGATTTATGGTGTGTATCTGAAGGGGTGCTTGCTGCGTTCCTTGTTCTCTAAGATTTCATCTACTGTGGGTCTCCCTTCCACAGCCTTCCGTATGGCGTGACGCATAGCCTTATAATTATTAATATAAACCCGCTGCCTATCAACAGCACTGGGATGAACAAACACACTAGCAATAATTATTAAGTCATCCACAGCACCTTTAGGAACGGTCCCATCTGCCACACTGTCAGCCACTGCTTTAGCCACGGCCGTCTGAGCCGGACCATAAATCATGCTCGCCTGACGCATACTACGAATAGTAACCGTTGGAATAATCACCGTAGCAGGCTTAACAGCCAAGTTAGGCTCAAGAATGGCTAAGAGAGGCTCATGACCAGCCGAAGGCGCCGCCTTAGCCTTCGCATAGGCTTCACCCAAAGGACCATTCTTCTCACCAATGAGCAAGTCAATGTGTGCTACATCAGCATCCTTACCAGCCAAAGCCTCACCAATACGCAACTTAAAATCACGAATGACTTGGGGCGTGACGTCAATAGCCATAAAACGCTCCTCCAGGGCTTTCTTGGCAACCTCAAACTTGACAGGCTTAGACACAATTTTCCCAATCTTCTCTAAGTCTAGGCGCAGCTCCTCACGTTCCTCATAGGTGAGTTCTCCGCCAACACTCAAAGGCATGCGCACGGGTCCAACCTTCATGCCCATCATGTTCAACGCCTCTTTGGTTCCAACCGCCCCGCTCTTAGCAATGATTCTAGCGATTTTCTGAACCTTATACTGCTGCTCCTGCGCAGTTTTGAGGTCACCCTTCTGAACTGCGTTGTAAATGTTGACCCACACGTCGGGGATGACGTTTGCGCTGGCTAGAATGGCGCCAGAACAACCCGCGGCTAGAGCGCCTACAACTATTTCGTCGTGACCGCACAACACATTGATTTTGCTTCTAACCTTCTCCAAAACAGCTAGTATGAAACTGAGTTGCCCACTGCTGTCCTTGACACCCACAATGTTTGGGATCTGCGCCAAGTCCTCAACCATCTGCCAGGGTAAGGGCAAGCCCGTGCACTGAGGAATATTATACAATATTATGGGCAAGTCAACTTGACTGGCGATGGTGTCAAAATGCTCATAAATGCCTCTGTCAGTCGGCTTCAAATAAAACGGCGTAACAATCAAGGCAGCGTCGACACCCGCATCCTTGGCATACTTAGTCATTTCCAAGGCTTGATCTGTTCCGCTGGCACCTGTTCCAGCCACAACCTTGACTTTCCCATTAACCTGATCGACAACAATGTCAATTACCTTCTTTTTCTCTTCAATTGTTAGGTTGACGAATTCACCAGTGGTGCCGCAGGGCACAACCCCGCTCACACTTAACTCCATGCAACGGTCAACGAGACTTCTCAATGCTTCCTCGTTCAGTTGTTTGCCGTCTTCAGAGAAGGGGGTCACCAAAGCGGGCAGAATTCCTTGAGGCTTAAACATGAATCAAACCTCTAACTACTACCTTCATCTGGGGAATGCTAGTAATAACCAGACTCATACTTTATATTTTCTAAACGCGGAATCACTGCATCACTGACTAAGAGGGGATTTGAGTAACGTGAAGAAAAACTATCCATACGGGTACTGCGGCATTTACTGCGGACAATGCGCCAACGGAAACGGCCGCGTAAGAATCATCGCAGGCGAACTAAAACGACTCGTAGACATAGTACGCTACGAATGGCTCGAACTACCCGACGTAAAACCAGGATTCAAATTCAGCGAGTTCCGAAAAGGCTTAGAATGGTTTGCCGCTGCACAATGCCCGAAATGCCAAGACGGCGGCGGACCACCTTTCTGCGAAACAAGGAAATGCTGCCAAGAAAAGAAGCTGCAAAGCTGCCTGCTGTGCGCTGACTTCTTAACATGCAAAAACACTACTTATCATCGCGAAACCTACCCCTTTGTGATTCAAAGTTATCAGCGTGTAAAAGAGGTTGGATTTGACAAGTGGCTGGAAGAACAGGAAGAAAAGGCTAGAGCTGGTTGGTGCATGTTCGCCCACCTGCAAGATAAATACTGCAAAGTAGTAAAACTCGATGCAACCTAACAATAAAGGAGGCTATCACGCTTGGTTTACGATAAAAACAAACTTATCGAGACCGTGAGAAAGAACGAGCAAAAAGAGATAGATTTGTTGAAAAGGCTAGTTGGGATTCCAACATGTGTCAACAAAAACCACGACATGAAACCAGTTATTGCGCTCTTAACCGACGAATTCAAGAAAAGAGGCTTTAAAGTTCAGACTTTTTCTGTTTCAGTCTCAGGTCCACCTGTGCTTATGGCTGAAGTGAATAGGGGTATGAAGAAGACGCTCATGTTTTACAACCACTATGATGTTCAGCCCGAGGAACCTTTAGAGGAATGGAAGACTCCGCCATACACTTTAACCATCAAGAATGAACGACTCTACGGCCGAGGCGCAAATGACAACAAGGGACCACTCGTCGCAAACATTTTCGGTGTCCAAGCCGCGTTTGACGCTGGATACGAGCCGACATGTAACGTGAAATTCATAATTGAAGGCGAGGAAGAAGTCGGCAGCCTTCACCTCGAAGAATTCTGCAAGACTCATCCCGAACTCCTCAAATCAGACGGTTGCATATGGGAAGAAGCGTATGCCACGCCCAATCAGCGCAGTGAAGTATACGCCGGCGTGAAAGGAGACGTCTATTTTGAGCTTCGTGCAAAAGGAGTTCACATCGACGCCCATTCAAGTAACGCGCCAATAATTATCAACCCAGCTTGGAGACTGGTATGGGCGCTCGCCACATTGAAAGACGAGAAAGAGGAAATCTTGATAGATGGCTATTTCGATGATGTTGCTGCGCCTAGAAAGGAAGAACTCGAACTGTTCAAAAAGTATCCTCCAGACCTAATCGACCAATACAGACAACTGTACAAAATTGAAAAGTTTCTATTGGGAAGAAACGACGTAGAATTCTGGAAAGAATTGCTCCTCAGACCCACATGCACCATAAGCGGTTTGTCTGCAGGCTACGAAGGACCTGGCTCCAAAACAGTAATTGGAAGGGAAGCCATGGCTAAGCTCGACTTCAGGATTGTTCCCAATCAGAAGGTGGAAAGAGTGCAGAAACTGTTAAGGCAACATTTGAACAGGAAGGGATTCTCAGACATTGAAGTTCAGCTTATCACAGGCTATGAACCTAGTAGAACGCCTGTTGACAATCCGTTCATTGTTTTGTTGGCAAAGTTGGCGAAAGATTTCACTGGCATAGACACTGTTGTATTTCCTTCGCATCAGGCGTCTGGACCTGCCTATCTATTTGGTCCACACACTCCGTGGGCTATGTGCGCCACTCCGGACCCGGAAACGAATGCTCACGCACCAAACGAGAGCATGCGACTCAGTGACCTACGATACATGACAGCCTTTATAGGCGCAATAGCAACAGAACTTGGAAGAACCTAACGTAAAATATTGAGTTAGCTGCAAAAAATCAACATTGAAAAAAGAGAAAAGACTATTTCGGTTTTGGTATGGCTAGGTCTTTTGTTCCAATCTTTGACAGTTTGGCTTCTGGATAGTTTTTCTCAATGAGCCCTATGAGAGTCTCAGCATATTTCACCTTTTCTCTGGCTAGGAAGGCGAGGCTGTCTGGGCTGACCCAAGGCTTGTACAAAGCGCCTACGCTGGCTCCAGGCTCAATCTTGAAGTAACAAGGCGCTGTCACTCGTGTTATTTCTGCTGCTTCCCAGATGCGGTTGAAGCCGCCCCATGAGTCGAAGAAATAAACGTGCACGTCGATGGGTATGTTCACCGTTTTTCTGATTGCAGCCAACATTGGCAAGGTCAAGTCGGCTACTGGATTAAACGTGTTCGCGCCGATCAACTCTAAAAGTTTGGCTCCTGCAGGATTGGCGTGTCCAGCAAAAATTGAAACCTTGAACACCACATCTTTGGGTATGTCACCAGTCTTGCGCATTTCGTTTAAGAGCCAGAGCAATCCTTCGTCAACGACAAGAAAGCCTCTGAAACCAAAGTCAATAGCTCTCTTGATATCAGCAATAACATAAGCGAGATTGTCTGAACCCCTGAAACGTATTCCTGACAGCGCGCCCTCAGGTGTCCTAACTTGCCCACCAATGTCCCAGAGTGTGCGTGGACCAGGAGTTACAATAACCTCTAGTTTGGCGTTGTGAGCCATTTTGGCGAACTGTTCCATTTCATCGTCTGTGAGCAGAGTTGCACCCATGACCATAGAAATTAAGCGGTGAACAGGGACTTTTCGTCTGTCCATTTCGTCGATTAGAGCTTCAAGTGTAGATGGGCGTTCAACTCCCGATATCTCGATTCTGTAATGGCACTTGTCTTGAAAGCGTTTGGTTGATGTTGGCAAGTCATAGAGGTCGCGTCCGGGTATACCGTGCTTCTCCATCGTCTTTCTAATTTTTTCCAACAAACTTCCTCCATTAAGATTCTAAATGGTATGTGGTTTGATGTTATAAAAATTGGCATATCAATTGCGATACGTTTATGAGTAAAACAATTGTATGTGTTTCTTTCCAATCTGGTGCCACCAACGTGTCCAAGGCGTCCATCATTCAGACACGCAATCTCACAAAAAGATTTGGTAAACTGACTGCAGTTGACCATCTGAACCTCTCTATAGAAGAGGGCGAAATCTTCGGGTTGCTTGGACCCAACGGTGCGGGCAAAACAACCTGTATATTAATGCTCACAACAGTAATCCGACCAACCGAAGGAACAGCTACTGTAGCCGGGTTCGACGTCAGAAAATCACCCAGTAAAACCCGGGAAATGATTGGCGTCTGTTTCCAAGAACCCAAACTCCTCTGGGTAAGCACCGCATGGGATGTTCTCAACTGGCACGCAAAAGTCTGTGGGCTTTCCACCCAAGAGCGCAAGAAAAGAGTCAAGTGGGCACTTGAAGAAGTGGGGATTTGGGATGACCGTCGCAAGAGCGTTCACGCTCTCTCTGGAGGAATGAAGAAGCGTGTAGAAATTGCAAAAATCCTGATTCAACGGCCAAAAATAGCCATTGTGGATGAACCCACCGCCCAAATCGATGTTGTTGGAAAACACAGAATCTGGAACATGCTCCGCGACCTAAGAAAGGAGGGCTCTACAATAATTTTGGCGACAAATGAGCTTCAGGAAGCGGACATCCTTTCGGACAGGGTTGCCATAATGCATAAGGGCAAACTTCTCGTGTGCGACACGCCTGAGAACCTTAAGGACAGCATACCAGGCGGAGATGTCATGGAGGTTCAGTTGGAAAAGGAGGCGCCAGACAAGGTTTTTGCTGAACTCCAATCTTTCCAGGAGGTTGTCACTGTCAAGAAAGCAGGTTCCACCCAACTGCGGTTGTACCTAAACCAAGTTGAGGCTGTGACGCCAAAAATAATGAAATTATTCTATGACCGCAGCCTACGAATATCCTCGATACACATGAGTGAGCCTTCACTAGACGATGTGTTTGCACACTTTACAGGCTTGACTCTTGAAGAGGCACAAAAAGGATAGAGGGCTGTAGCTGTGGGCTTGAAAAAACTCTGGTTTGTGATTGAACGTGACCTGCGCATGTTCGTTCAATATAAGTTTATGCTAATTATGCGTGGAATATGGTTCGTTTCGCAAGTAGCTCTGTTTGGGCTTGTTGTAAACAAGATGGTTGAAAAAGCAGTTGCAAACTACTTTCATTACTATGTAGCTGGAGTTACAATAATAACACTTTATTCAATATCCATGTTCATTGGGTACGACATTTTTGAGGAAGCCGAACACGGAGTCTTTGAGTATTTGCTCACTCTTCCTGTGAGCCGTAGAGAACTTGTGTTGGGGCGTTCAATAGGCGGAGGACTGCGTAGCTTCATTTATATCGGACCCTTGCTGGTGGTTGTCTTGTTTATTTTGGGCGTTTCCAACCCACTTTATTTATTGGTTGCGCTTGCTTCTCTGTTCTTGTTCGCCTTTGGTGTCTCAGGGATGAGCATTACAATAGCGGTTGCCATGAAATCGGGCGACAAATACGACATACTTATTGGTGTATTAGACGCTTTGATTGTGCGATTGAGCACCACGATGTACCCGACGGTCTACATGCAACAAGCCATGCCAACTTACGCTACGGTTGCCCGCTTCAATCCGCTCACTTATGCTGCCGATCTGTTCCGCTGGGGCACCGGAGTTGAAAAGGTTCTTCAATTCAGTCCTTTAGTGGGTGTTCTTGGGCTTTTCATATTCTTTTTTTCCTTCACCTTTGTTGGCGTGGTTTTCTACGAGAAGCGGCTTGAGGGAGGCAGCTGGCAGTGAAAGCCATTCTGCACGTTATTGAGTATGATTTCAGAAATTTCTTTCGTTATAGATGGTTTATCGCCGCACTTATTGCCATGAATTTGGCTGACCTCTTTATCAGCGCTATTGTTTTTACTCAGATGACGAGGGGAGTCGTGGACTATTTCCGATTCTTTGCTCCAGGGCTGGCAGTTGTTGGGCTTTTTGCCTCTGCGTTTATGATTGGCAGAGAAATCAACATGGAAGTGCGCAGAGAAATTCATCACTATATGCTAAGTTTACCCATGACTCGAACAGAGTTGGCTATTGGGCGAGTGCTGGCAGGCGGATTGAGAGGCATGCTCTACATGACGCCTTTGTTGATAACTAACTTCATCGTGCTTCGTTTTCCAACTCTACCTCAACTATTGCTGATACTTTTGACGCTTTTGTTGCTAGCTATAGGGATTTCTGGAGTCAGCATTTCAATTGCGGTGTCAACCACGAGTTTTGAGAAGTTTGTGACTGCTAGGGGAGTCGTGTACTACATGTTCTTCTTCTGCAGCTCGGTCTTCTACCCGCTGTCAATCATTCAAGTGCTCGCCACAAGAGGACTTTGGCCGTTGGTCACTTTTGCGCAGGTCAACCCCTTAACCAACGGCTCCGACCTTATTCGCTCCTTCCTGCTCGACTCGCCTGAATACGTCTTTTCACCACTCATGTTATTGAACATAGCCATCTTCTCTGGTCTATTCGCTCTTCTGGCGACCTTTGCGTACTCGAAGATTCTTCAGAGGCAATAGAGCGCAGGGAATGTTTGTTAACAATTAAAAGTGGGAAATACTATAACTGTTCACCATCATTCGTCTTCCACTGACCCGGAGTTGAGTTACAATGACTGGAGTGAAATCTCTCTTCGAGCCGAATAGCGTCGTCTTGATTGGGTCAAGCAGAATTCGAGAGAAAGTCGGGATGACTTCGCCTCAGATGTTTGAGAGCGTCATGTACAACATGACCAAGTTTTTCAAAGGCGAAACCCATGTTGTAGATGTTGAAGGAAAAAGAGGTGCTAGAACATTCCGCGAGTTGCATCACCCACTTGACTTAGGAGTTGTCATGCTTCCTCCGATTAAATCGCTTGAACAGGTGCAGAACGGTGCAAAGATGGGAATCAAAGCCTTTGTGTTGTTAACAGGCGGGTTCAAGAACCATCAACGCAAGCGGTTGTCCGATTTGAGTCGAGAATACGGGGTTCGAATTTTGGGACCCAACACTATTATGGGCGTCATTAACACGGCAAACGGGTTGAACACAACATTTGAGCGGGATGTGATGCCGCCTAAAGGTGAAATCTCCATAGTTTCTCAGAGCGGTGGAGTGGGCGCCGCTCTTCTGGACTGGGCTTGCTATTACGGAATCGGTGTGAGCAAGTTCGCTTTTATGGGGGACAAAGTCGACGTGGACGATGTTGACCTCCTCCATTACTTCAGTGAAGACCCTGAAACGAAGGTCGTATGCTTGTACATGGAGGGAATTGAGAGGGGTCGGGAATTCATTGATGTCGCCAGCCATGTTGTTTTGAAAAAGCCTGTTCTGGCTCTCAAGGGAGGAGTGACTAAGGAGGCCGCTCGCCGAGCCCTGTCTCACACAGCCTCAATCGCTGGGTCTGACGTTGTTTTCGATGCCGCCTTCAGAAAGGCTGGAATAATTCGAGTTGAAAACGTAGAAGAACTACTCAACGCTGGAGTTGCGCTTGCCAAGCAACCACCTCTAAGAGGAGACAACATAGCTATCGTGAGCAATGTGGGCGGACCAGCCATACTTGCAGCTGACGCCGTGGTCAAGAATGGGCTCAGACTCGCCAACCTTTCAGAAAAGACTCGAAAAGAAATAGAGAGACGTTATCCTGGATTAGAGGCAGATAACCCTATAGACCTGATTGCAGACGCAAGGAGAGACAGATACGCCTTTGTTTTGGATAAAGTTTTATCTGACCCCAACGTAGACGGAGTATTAGTCATAAACATGCTCAAATCCTGTTTCTTTGAGCCCGAAGATGTCCTTGCGGTTGCTCAAACTTGGAAGAAGCATCTAAAAAAGCCTGTTGTTGATGTCCCAGCCGGCGGAGAAGACTTCACCTTGGTTCAAAAGGTTTTAAGAGGCACTAGCATACCCGCCTACAACCTGCCAGAAAAAGCTGCGAAGGCGTTGAAAGCGCTAAGAGCCTACGGCAAAAGATAAATAGTTACGGCTTTAAGAACGAGTTGCTGTGGGTGAAGAATATGGTTCAAAGACCAGTAGGAATATCAGTAATAGCAGTCTTAGAAGCTCTTGCAGGCGTCTTGCTTTTTATCTTAGCAGCTTTCTTAGCCGCCTTGTCGACCGCTGGAAGTTTTTGGCAGGATCTAATAGAAACGTATGGCGCCACATACATATCCAACATAGGCGAGTTGATAACGGCAATAGCATTGGGCATTGCAGCATTTTTTGCAATCCTTGGAATACTGACTTTAGTATCCGCTTATGGCTTGTGGACTGGTAAGGGATGGGCTTGGTATCTTAGTGTCATATTGCTTGTCATATGGCTTATATTAAGTCTACTTTCGCTTCCTGGCGGCATTGTTGGACTTATTATAGGAGGATTGATTCTTTGGTACTTCTTTAGACCATACGTTAAAGCCTTCTTTGGGCTGGGTCCAGCCCCCCAGAGGATTCCAACGCCCCCACCATAAACCCTTTTCATTTTTCTAAAATATGGGTCTGCTCTGTTGTTTTTGTAGGTATTCGTAGAGGTCTTTCATGTATTTAGCGAAACTATCCATACGCTTACTCATTTCTTCTATTTTGACTTCTAGACGCGCAACCCTTTCGCGAAGGTCGGTGACTTCCTTTTTTAAATCCGCCTCTTCTGACATGATCAACACCTAATCTGACATAGGGCTGAAACGTTATTTTATGTTTGTTCAAAGGTTTTAAGCCAGTCGGTGTCTCATAGATTAAGAGAAGACACAAATCGGCTCGGGAAGCGCAAGACTCAATGCTGGACTTACAGTGTGAAGATTTAAGAAAATCGATTTTAGACCTATGCCACGCTGTCGCTGACCAGCGTAGAATTGTTGCCGCGTGTCTCTATGGGCCTTCAGCGAGTGGATATGCAGACGAGAAGAGTAGTCTTAACATTTTGCTCGTTCTGAGCGGCTACCATCCAATGGTGAAAACCTATCGCAAAGCTTTCAATCAAAGAGATGTATTCATCTTGACGGTTGACCAACGAGCATTTCAGAGAGACGTCGAAAAGGGATGGCTAGGAGAGTTCGCAGCAGACAAACTAATGGTTCCATACGAGCCACTTTTCAACGACGAATATTTATGGCGACAAGAAGTCATTTGGAAGAAGCGTATCGTCTGGGAGCTGTTAGAAACCATCATTTTGGAGTTTCCTGAACTCTCGCATGAACTGGTGATAAAACCCGAATACTTCATGTACGAGACATTGATGCAGAGAGCCCGACTGTTTCCGCTCGTAACCTATCGTTTTCTAAACATGTTACGAAATGACCTTAAGGAAAAAAACGTTGAATCAATGATGAAGGGCTACAAACAAGCTCTAAACGAGTTAACCAAAGAAAAATGGATAGTCAGCTTAGACGGACAAGTTAGGATTACCCCCAAACTCATCAAAGCCACAAGGAACCGTAGCTTGAAGATTCCAGTTGTTCTTAGGTCCTTTCAGAGGGCAGCGTTGCTCCACATAGTCAGCGCCATGCCAAAAATGATGAGTCCCCTCGCCTACGAAGAAGAACTCTACGCAAAAGCTCACGGTGAAATCGTGGGCAACGAAGATTTGACATCTAGGCTGGAAGACCCCAAAAACTATTTGCTTATGCCTACGCCTCTTGGTCCAGTGCCGCTTTCAGACAAGACAAGCATCGAAGACTTCGTGAAGAAAACAGTTCCAGACGCCAGAGTCTCCCAGGTGGAAACCACACAGATTGGAGGCGTCTTGAACTCCGTCTACCTGCTCACACTAAAGAGAGATCATGAACAGCAGAGGGTGGTTGTCAAAAAATTCAAGGATTGGGTGGGCTTCAAATGGTTTCCCCTAGCCCTATGGGCGCTGGGCACCAAATCCTTCGCCGTTTTTGGACGATCAAGACTTGAACGCGAATACGCCTTAAACCAGTTCCTTCAGAGTCAAGGAGTGTCCGTGCCCAGAATCCTGTACGTTAGTCCACAGCAGAGTCTCGTCTTCAAGGAGTTTGTGGAAGGAGAAAACCTAGTTGAGGTGATAAAGCGGATAATGGCAAATGGAAAAGAGGCTGAGAAGGAACTCGCCTTGATAAGGGATGCTGGCAAAAAAATGGCTGAAGCTCATAGATTCGGCGTTGCCCTAGGCGACTGTAAACCAGAAAACATGATCGTTACAAGAGAGGGCAAACTCTGTTTCTTGGACTTGGAGCAGGCGTCGAGAGACGGAAACCAAGCGTGGGACATAGCCGAGTTTCTCTACTACTCTGGACACTACGTTCCGCCTCTGGCTTCAGCTGACCCATCCGAACTCATCACCAAATCGTTTATCAAAGGATACTTGGAGGCGGGAGGTGAAAAAGAAACAGTGAAGAAGGCGGCGTCGCCCCGCTACACCAAAGTTTTCAGCATCTTCACTCAACCACACGTCATACTGACTATTTCTAACATCTGCAGAAGAACTGGAGAGTAGGAGAATCCTATTTCCCTCTTTGAGGGCTGCTTCGTTGACGACAGAAATTCCAAAATATATCGAAGAAGTCTTGGGTGCACAAGTTGCGTTTGGAAAATACCAGATTGCTGAAGTAACAACTATCAACCCCGGAGGAGAACCAGAAACCTTCCCCGTCTATACAAGTTATGACAGAGAAAGACAAAAAATCATTTTTACCACGTCTATCGCCTTTACAAGAAAAATTAGGAACATCCAAAACAATGCACGTGTGGCTGTGCTTTTTTCAAACATGGTGGCTAGCCGTCTTAGAAAGCTCCCAATAGTATTGATTCAAGGAAAAGCAAAGACGTATGATCCAGATCCCTCAGCCTTAACCTATTTGTCTCAACAAAGCGAGGAGATGAAACTGAAATTTGACTGGGCTCTGATAAGGATTAAGATTGAAGTTGACATTGAAAGAATCTTTGTTTGGAAAAACCGAAGCCTAGATGAAGAACCAGATATTGTTGAGGTTCAACCCTATGGTGGATAAAATCGGTTTTTCTGAAATCAGGAAATATCTGTACAGTGTATTATCATTCGTCGACGAGAGTGGTTATCCATTCAGCATTCCCTTAACGTTCCACATAACAGAACGAAAAATTAGTTGCCAAAAACCCAAAAGCATCACCCACAATTTTGTAAAACCACGCAAGGCAAGTCTAGTTTTTCATGGCGTGAACGAGGACTTTACCAATCCAAGGCAAATCCTCTTGAAAGGGCAAGTTGTCGAAAAGAGAGAAGGCGAGTTAATATTCCAGATTAAATCCTTTTCAAGGGGAAATGTGATTAGAAGGGACGCAAAAGACGAATTCATTAGAAAAGCCAAGAAACAAGCCCAAAAATACCTAGATGAGAAAGGGGTTACGTGGTACAAAATAAGGGCATTTTAGATGCGAGAACAAAAATAAGTAATCTTAAACACTTAGTTGTATGAGGGAAGGCTAGAAAAAAGATGCAGAAGATGACTCTGACCTTTTATGGCGGATTGAACGAGATTGGTGGAAACAAGATTCTTTTAGAGGACAGGGGCACCCGAGTTTTCTTTGATTTTGGCATGTCGTTTGCTGGTGAAGCGCAGTATTTTTCGGGTTACCTAACGCCCAGAAGCGTCAACGGCGCAGGCGACTATCTGGAATTTGACCTGTTGCCATGGTTGAGGGGACTCTACGCTCGAGACATGATTAAGAACACCAACATTGGGTATGAGGAGCCCAGAATCGACGCCGTGTTTTTGTCTCATCCCCACATGGATCATGTTGGATACCTGCCATTCATAGACGAAAACATACCAGTTTACTGTGGCGAGTGCACTAAAACAATAATGGATGCCATGCAGGAATCGGGCAGAATCGACCTTGGAGAACACAAGTTTCGCACTTTTAGAACTGGAAAGAAAGTCAGGCTAAGCGCTTTGGAGATAGAGCCTATTCATGTGGATCACTCGGTTCCAGGCGCCTATGGGTTCGTTGTGCGCACGTCTGAGGGCTCAATTGTTTACAGCGGCGACTACAGACTGCACGGTCCAATGTCTAAGATGACCCATGAATTCGCTGACAAGTCGGCGGAATGTGACCCAGTCTTAATGATATCAGAGGGGACTCGTGTCTGCCCAGAAGAGAGTCAGGTGATTCACTCTGAGGCTAGAGTTAAGGCTGAGTGCAATTCCATTGTGGCAAACGCTTCTAGACTTGTTGTAGTAGCCTTCTACAGCCGAGACGTTGACAGATTCAAAACCTTCTACGAAATCGCAAAGAAAAATGACAGAAAGTTTGTGATTCCTTTAAAACTGGCTCACTTGCTAAGCAAGTTGAAGAGTGACCCCGTTCTAAAGATTCCAGACGTAATGAAAGATGAGAACATTCTTTTTTACAAGAAAAGGAAGAAAACGGGCGAGTTTGCTGAATCAGACTATTACGCTTGGGAGCGTCCTTTCCTTGAGAAGGCTGTGAACTATGAATACGTTCACGAGAACGAGTCGAAACTGCTCTTCAACCTCGACCTTGTGAGCTTTACTGAACTGATTGATGTTAGACCTTCGGTTGGAGGGCACTTTATACATTCTATGAGTGAACCTTTCAGTGAGGAAGACATAGGTGTAGACGTGATGAATAATTGGCTGAGGCACTTCGGCTTGAGGTTTCATCAGATTCACGCGTCTGGACACTGCCCATCCAAAGACTTGATTCAGATTGTTAATAGGATTCAGCCAAAGAAACTCATACCTATTCATACTGAATATCCCATATTGTTCAAAGATTTGTTCAAGCGCCTCGATGTTGTGATTGTTGAGAAAGGAAAACCATATGCACCGTAACACGTTGGTACAGAGAGCCAGAATCCAAATTAGAAAATAATAATGCCTTTATTATGTCAGCCAACACATTTCAGCATTGGTGCAACCGTTTGTCTCAGCAACTGGCAAGCCTCATTCTACCATTCTCAGCCTCATCCAAGGACCGAAAGATATCCTTCACCAAAGAGATGGAGATGGCAACCATTTTTTACATGGCTGAATCCGACAGAAAGAAGGGTGAAGGCATACTATTGAAGAAACCTTTAGAAGAGTTGCTCTTCATCTCCGAATGCAGCTATCCTCTATGGCTCGTTCCTTCAAGGGGGAGAACCCTCTTGTTCGATGGGCTTGGCGTGTCGCAACGCACTTTGACCTATGATGTGTTGCCTGAGGTGAAAGCGTTTGTCAACGGTATTGAAGGAAGCGCTGAGAAACTTGAAGCCTATTCGGCAGCGCTCGCCGACCACATCCACTATTTTCAATCAGCTTTGAGAATCGAAGAGATAACAATTCTTGGTCTGGTTACAAGCGTCGACTTCATTGAAGATTTTTCCTCTTATCTTTTAGACGCTGAGAAAACTGAACAATCTAAGGCCAAGACTATTTGTTTATCTCCAATTGTTGATGAATCATCCATAACCACTTCTCTTAACGAAATTTCAAAACTCAAATCCATGCTAGAGGAAGACCTAGGAAGTTTAAGTTCTACCATGAAGTTGCTGCGAAGCACAACTCGAAAACACGTAGATGTTCTCAAGGAAGAAATCCGAAAGATTCAACGAGACTTCAATGAAAATATTGAAACCGCAAAATCCGCAGCGATGGAGAAAATAAGTGGGATTCAAAAGAGATACGATCAAAAGATTACAAAGGCTTCTCAACGGTTTGAGCAGCAACTCCAGAGCCTGCATCAGGAAAGAGTCAAATTGGAGAAAAATGAGGAGCGAGCATTGGCGCAAATCGACCGCTGTGAGGCTGAGGTCAAGGCTGCAAAGTTGCGCAAAGACGCAACTGTTGAACAGAGATGGAAACAGGAGATGGAGAACTGGAAGCGAGAGGCGAAAGCGCTCGAAAAAAGTGTTGGACAATTAGACAAGAGAATAGATGAAACCGAGTCGGAGAAGACGGTTGAAATCTCCAATCTAAGGTCGGAGTTTAACACTCAAGCCGAGAACGCTATGAAAAATGTCAGAGAGCTTGAAGCTTCAAGAGACGCAAAGGTTGAGATGAACCAACAGAAAATAAAATCACTAGAAGATTTAACATCCACAATAATAACTCAACTCGACAACTTGGCTAAACAGAAGAGGGCATCATTGAACGAATTGGACAAGATGGGAATGCATGACAGTAGAAGAAAAACATCATTAGCCTATGTGCCTCTATATCTTGTCTGTTTTCAAGCAGGAGTGGCACGCAGATACATGGTGTATCCACCCTCGATTGCGGGAACCATGGGGGTGTTGACCAAGTTCAAGGGCATTCTTGGCGCTTCAAAAGTCAAATCGCTCTTTCAACAACGCTCAAAAGCAGTCGCCAACATCCTAAACCAACTAATTACAGTCATTGAACGAGAACCAGTGTTCAAACGTGACCTGCACGACACAGCCGTCAAAGCCAACATTCTACGAAGCAAGGAAACACGCGAAAAAATCAAAGAAGGCTTAGCAGAGCTCAGAAAAGAAGACTGGATATCAGAAAACGAATTTCAAAACTTCAGCTCTCTCCTCACAAAGACATAGCCAATATCATGATGAGCCCCTCCATTGTCGAACAAAACAGACAAATCATCGCCGTTCAACAACCATTCAAACAATAACGCTCATATTTTAACCCAATAAACAGACTCTAGACGACTCTCTACCCGTCTCTCTGTCTCTCACCAAGTATCACTTTCTAATAGAGGAGTAGGTCCAGCTGTACGCACACACAAAAACAAAGCACAAAACCTTAACTAAAAGCCATAATGTCATTAGCGCACTATTTCTCGTTTCTTCCAACGCAGACTCCTGCCATGACACTTACGACACTTAACAGCCGACGCCGCATTCCTAGCACCACATTCACGACAAATCTTCATATACAAACGATGCTGCTGAGCAAGAGTCTTCTTGAACGGGTCAGTGATAGGCAAACAAGTGCACACTCCCTAAACGTTGCTACGTTTGAAATTCAACCCAAACAAATAACCTTTTCCATTCCCTCTAGACACGTTGCCTTCCAAGTTTTTCAGCCAACCACCGAGCCACATCACTCGGCTTCTCAGCAACCCAGACACCAGCCTTCTCAAACGCTTCAATCTTGCTGGCAGCCGTCCCAGTCTTGCCCATGACAATAGCGCCAGCGTGTCCCATACGCTTGCCAGGCGGCGCCGTCCTACCAGCCACAAACGCTACAACGGGTTTAGAGTAGCCCTCAGTCGAAACAAACTCAGCTGCGAGTTCCTCAAAGTTCCCTCCTATCTCACCTATCAACGCAACCGCCTGCGTCTGCTCGTCCCTCTCAAACTCTTTGAGCACATCCACAAAGCTCAGACCCACAATGGGGTCGCCTCCCAAGCCTATGCAAGTGGACTGCCCCAAGCCGCGAACCGTCAGACCAGTCGCAATCTCGTAGGTTAGGGTGCCACTTCTTGAGGCGATGCCCACCACACCACGCTTAAAAACGTGTGCAGGCATTATTCCGAGCTTGCACTCGTCAGTTGTTAGGATTCCAGGCGTGTTAGGACCTACGATCACTGCTCCTTGTTGCCTTGCCCTGTGCATCACCTGAATGGCATCACGCACAGGAATATGTTCCGTAATCACTATAATCGTCTTCAATTCTGCCTCTAACGCTTCAAATGCAGAGTCGGCGGCAAAAGGCGCCGGAACAAAAATTATGGATGCGTTTGCATCATGTTCTTTCACCACCTCCTCAACTGTGTCGTACACTGGCACTCCATGAACCTCTGTTCCACTCTTTCCAGGCGTCACCCCAGCCACAATCTTTGTGCCGTATTCAAGCATCAGTTTTGTGTGGAAACTTCCCTGCGTTCCAGTTATGCCCTGAACTATGGCTTTAGTTCCCTTGTCCACCAAAATGCCCAATCTCATTAGCCTCCAACTTTAGCCACTTCCACAGTTTTTTCTGCCGCTTCTTCCATGCTGTCCAAAACATGGATTCCAGCATCTCTTAATAGGCGTCGTCCTTCTTCTTCGTTAGTACCCACGAGCCTTATCACCATGGGCTTCCTGAAGCCAACTCTCTTTCTGGCTTCCAGAATGCCGTTTGCCACCTCGTCGCAGCGGGTTATGCCGCCCAAAATGTTGACGAAAACAACTTTGACTCTTGGGTCAGACAACACGATGCGCAAGGCCGCCGCCATCATGTCTGCAGAGGCCCCTCCTCCCACGTCTAAAAAGTTGGCGGGACTGCCACCGTAGAGTTGAATGGCGTCAAGTGTAGCCATCACCAAGCCTGCGCCGTTTCCGATGATGCCGATGTCTCCGTCCAGTTTGACGTAGGCTAATCCCGTCCTTTGAGCCTCTAACTCTTGCGGAGTCAATTCAATCTCTTCGAATGGTCGCTTCTTGAACTCTGGATGACGATACAACGCATTGTCGTCAACGATGATTCTAGTGTCTGCTGCCACAAACTTTCCGTCAGGCTTCTCAATGAGTGGATTCATCTCTGCAAGTTCGGCGTCGTATTCAACCGCCATTTGATAATGCTTTAGAAAAATCGAGGCTAGATCAAGCATCTGAGCGCCACTGTAGCCCAGCCTTTTTGCGACTTGACGAGCGTTATGTGAGCGAAAACCATAAACTGGGTCGATGAACACCTTGAGTATCTTCTCTGGAGCCTTCCCTGCCACCTCCTCTATGTCAACACCTCCCTCTGAAGATGCCACTGCCACGTAACAACGATTAAAGCGGTCTACAGTGACGCTGAAGTATAGCTCTTTTTTCATCGAGACCTTCTCTTCAACCAAGACGCCCTGAACCTTGATGCCCCCTATTTTCATGTTTAATAATTTTTCCGCTGCCTTCTCGGCTTCTTCTGGGGAATTGGCGAAGAGTATTCCGCCTGCCTTTGCTCTCCCCGCGACTAGAACTTGCGCTTTAACAGCGACTGGCGTGTTTATCTTGATCGCGATGTCTCGAGCCTGTGCATGATTGGTCGTTAGGTCACCGCTTGGCGTTGGTATTTCGTGTCTTTTGAAAATTGCCTTGGCTTCGTATTCGAACAGTTTCAAATCCTGTGCTCTCCACTTTTGTTTATTTCAGTGTTTGAATTGTCACGTAGGACTTTGTGTCTTGAATCCCATCTACTGTTGCTAGTTTTTTGAGAGCTTCGTCTAGTTTCTCGCGTTCCACAAAGAGGATGGCGTCCATGTCGCCTGCAACTCTGAAAATCCGTTGAATGGGAAAATCCATCATTTTCTGGTAGGCGTCGCCGCGTTTTAATGGAGAGATTTTGATGAAGACGAAGGCAGGATTTACTGAGACACCCAAGAGCGCCAGGCCTTTTTCTGTAACATCCATGAAACCTCTGCCAGTGCGTATGTATCCACTTTGTCGGAGTTTGCGCAGATGGACGTTCAACGCTTGGCGACTGATGTTGAGTTGTTTCGCGAATTCGCTCTGTTTTATGCTTATGCTGTATGTTGCTGTGGGTTTGCTTTTCATATACAGCATGCGAAGCAATCGGAGTGGTCGTCCAGTCGGAATTTCTTCACTCACGCCACCTTGCACCATGCCTAGTTAAAGGTTTATTTTTACATAAGTCAAACTATTATAGTTTATGCTGCAACGTTCCAGTTTTCTAATGATAATTTTTAGGAGTAACAGTTATTAAAAAGTATGTTGTAGTTGTGTGTGCAAGGAGCATAGAAAAAACACCTTTGAAAAATAGAGAAATAGCAAGGAGAAATGCAGAGAAATGTCAGAGACTCGAGAAAGCAACAGCGTTTTGATTGGGCGAAAGCCTGCAATGAACTACGTCTTGGCTTGCATAACCCTCTTCCACGGCGGAGCAAGTGAAGTGAACGTGAAGGCAAGAGGAAGAGCCATAAGTCGAGCAGTAGACGTGTGCGAAATCGTGAGACGCCGATTCCTGCCAGACGCAAAAGTCAAGTCTGTGGACATCGGCACTCAGCAACTGCCAGCTCGAGAAGGCGAAGAGGGCCGCGGGCCGACCAATGTCAGCACAATTGAGATTACGCTGACACGATAAACCGAAGCATCAACAATGCAGGCGTCAGTGAAAGCTCCGCCACCCCTTCTTTATTTTTGCTTGTTTTGTAAGGTTGTTTGGGCAACCCGTCTATTAGGCGCCAAATAGTTTTCAATGTTTAGATGTTATTAGTTTGTGTCTGTTACATTTTTTGCAGCTTGAGAATACCAATAAGATTTCATTAAAAACCTTATCGATTATCTTAATTGTGCTTTGGTTAACTAAATCAATCTGTAAATTTCTCGGTAACTTTATATTATCTAGCATACTGCTCTGTATGATATGCCTTGGGCAAATCTTGAGGTTGCTGACTAAAACATGCCAAAGATGGTGAATGTGTGTCACTTTTGCCTCAAAAGCGGCATCCTCTGCCCCAAATGTCAAGCCAAGCTCAGGCTGGGCGAAATTAGCAAAACAGACCTAGAGATTGGTCGTTTGCTTCTATCGTTAGAAGGCATGTATCCTCCTCTCCAAGAGGTCTATTTTCACAAGGCGGTGGAAACAGACAGCGTTTTAGCCCTAATAGTTGGAAGAGGTGACGTAGCCCGTCTGCTCAGCTACGGCGGAAAAATCCTAAAAACTATCGGCGAAAAAACAGGCAAAGCCGTGCGAGTTTTAGAACAGGGTGTTGACGACCGCAAATTTTTAGAAGACCTGTTCGCACCGTTGAGCATCATCACCATAAACACCATCTGGTTGCCAGACGGCAGCGAAGAAACCCGAGTGATACTGAGGAAACGGGGAAGAAAGCCGCCTCTAAATGTAGAGGCCATGAAACAGGTCGCCCAAAAGGTGCGAGGAATCACTCTGAGGGTGGAATTCGCAGACTAAAAGTGAGGTTTAAACGTGAAAATTGATCAGTTGGGAGACTGGAGGCGAACCCACTATTCGGTTGAGGTGACGCCCGAGCTCAGTGGAAAAGAAGTTATTTTATTCGGCTGGGTCTTAGACATCCGCGACCTAGGCGGCATACGCTTCATCATTCTACAAGACAGAGAAGGCGACGTTCAAGTCACTATCCTACGCAAAAAAGTGGGCGCAGAAGTAGTGAAAAAAGCTGACATCTTACAACGACAGTACAGCATAGGCGTCAAGGGAACCGTTCAAAAGACCAGGATGACGCCTCGAGGCGTGGAGATTATTCCAAGCGAGATTAAAGTTGTGGGTGTTGCACAGCATCCATTGCCTTTAGACGTGACGGAACGAACTCCAGCCGACATTGACGTTCGCCTTGACGCTCGAGTGTTGGATCTTTCGA
>Ga0315312_1000380_pt1 | contig 57826 bp, 60 predicted proteins | sample TDP7_MG_FD_203629 | JGI IMG/M metagenome (GOLD analysis project Ga0315312, IMG submission 203629) | Freshwater sediment microbial communities from Lake Towuti, South Sulawesi, Indonesia - TDP7 | ecosystem: Environmental > Aquatic > Freshwater > Lake > Sediment | place: Indonesia: South Sulawesi... | reverse complement strand
AACTACCCTAATGCTCAGCCTTACCTCCTTTCTAGCTGAAGACCCTCTTCTCTTTCTTCCCAGTCATCCATTGTGCCCCGGTTCTCATATCTCATTCCCTACTTTTCATAAAACTTTTGACAATATCAAACCCGTAAGATTCCCAGCTTTGAAGCACTTTTTCTTGTATCTCCTTTGGATATATGGTTTTGAATGAGGCCTTGATGGGAACAATTTCTTGGGGCCATTCCGGTGGCCATGTTGCATCGAAGGCGACAGAAGCACCCTTAAGTCTTTCTCTTTCCTTGGGACTGTAGCACGGGGTCAGGGAGTTGGCCCTCCCTTCATAATGCTCAACCAGAATACCTCTTCCAGGATGACACTTAGTAGCAAAGGCATGGAGGACTTGGCCATTGTCAAAGATATCTATATCATCGTCAAGGACAATCACCTTGGAGACCATTACCCTTCGGGCAGTGAAATAGTCAAGCACATCTCGGGTGACTTGAACCCCTCCCTTTCTCACACTAACGTAAATAAGGTGTGTGACACCTTCAGGGGGTACATAGACATCCACTACGGGGATCCCGCGATGGTTTAGACCGCGTTTCATGGCAACACCTGCGGTCAAAGAGGCCGCGATGGAACTATCATCGATGGGAACACCCAGAGCAATCATGGTCAAGATAGGATTGTTTCGGTAAGTAATCGCCTTTACTCTAAAGCCAACCCCTTCTGCCATGGTCCCACTGCGGTAACCGGGATATTCACCGAATGGCCCATCTGGAACAATTTGGTCCGTAGGGATCTCTCCTTCAATGACAATTTCTGAGTGAGCAGGAACCAAAAGATCGGAGGTTTCGCATTTGACGAGTTCGATGGGTTTCTTTCGGAGGGCTCCAGCAAATTTGGCTTCATCCTCTCCCAGCCGAAAAGGGGCAGTGGCGACCATATGGGCAATAGGATCAGCTCCTATAACCAGCGCCACAGGCATAGGTTGATTGCGGGGCAGATAATATTTTTTCATTTGGTGAGCCAATTGGCTTGTAGGTTGGGGCCACCCTGCTAGCCACCTCCTGTTATGGATCATAAATCGGTACATTCCCCAGTTGGTCCAGCCCGTCTCTGGATCTTTTGTCACAACGAGATCCCAGGTCCCAATGTATCTCCCTCCATCCCCTTCGTGTATCATCGGTGCAGGGAAACGATAAAGATCCACCTGATCACCAAGAAGAATATTTCCTTTACATGGAGCTTTCTTCTTCTCCACAACAATCGGGTCAATGGGTTTTTCTAATCTTTCCTCATAAGTGCGATAAATCTCTCTGACCGAGGAATCGGGTGGCAGACCAAGCGAAATGGCCACCCGGCGCCACGTGCCAAGAGACCCATTGTAGAGGGAATACCCTTCTGGATAATCCTTCACTCTCTTAAACCAGATGGACGGTCCTCCAATCTCGTACATCCTCCGTCCAATGGCTCCGGCCTCTAAATCCCAATCCACCTCTGTGGTCACCTCAACTACGTCTCCAATTTCCTTTAACGTTTCAATAAAATCACGATGGTCTTGAAATGGCATAAATCCTCCCTACTTGGTTTGAGATTTGACCTTCTTCAACAGGCCTTTAAAATCCTTTTCCATTTTCCACTTTTAATAATTCTTGTCAACAAAAATTCACTCCTTAGCAAAACCGATCAGAATCAAACCCAATGTAAGGATCAGGGCTCCTGATGAACGGGTTCTCCAGTAGTTCTCTTTCAAAAAGAAAATTCCCATCACAGCGGCAAAGAGGGCCCCCCACTTGACGAAAGGCAACGACATAGCTCACCTTGCTCATCTGCATGGGCAGGAGAATCAGAAGCAGTTTCCTCGCTTGGTGAAAAAATTCCATGAGGAGTGGATGAGGGCGGAGACCAGGATGAGGAGGATGCTGAGAGGGGTCAAGGGACTATCCGTCCTCCTTGTCTTCCATTGACCTGATGGAGGATTTCATTCTATTTGGGGCAGCGTAGTTTGTCAAATCGATTGATTTTTACTTCTTTCCTGGATATAAATGAGTGGAAATGGGTCGACTGCTCATCTATCATTCCGATTCGAAGGTCTATGAAGAGATCCTTTCGAAGAGATTGCCCGATGTGAAGATTCATTCAGCCATTCGGCCAGAGGAGGTGATCGATTTCATCGAAGAGGTCGATATCATCCTCTCCTGGCAAATCCCTGATGAGCTTTTGAGAAAGGCAAAAAGCTTGCGCTGGTTTTCTTCGATAGCAGCGGGGAATGAAGATCTCGTAAAAAACCCCAATCTTTCTCGATCGGTCATCCTCACCAAAGCGACGGTTTATGGTGAGATGATGGCAGAATATGTCTTCGCCTATCTCCTCTATTTCAGTCGAAACCTTTCGAAACACTTTGACGATCAAAAGCGTATGGTTTGGGAGCAGATTCGGCCAGGCCGGCTCCGTGGGAAGACGATGGGAATCATGGGTCTCGGTTCAGTGGGAAAGGAGATTGCCAAACGAGGAAAAGAGTTTGGGATGAGGGTGCTCGGAGTAAAACGAGCCCCTGAACCTGTAGAGAATGTCGATCAGGTTTTTGGACCAAGAGATCTGGAGCGAATGATTCCCCTTGTCGATTACCTGGTCGTTGCCCTTCCTCTCACCTTGGAGACCCATCACCTCTTAGGAGAAGAGGAATTCCGTCTGATGAAGGACGGAGCTATCCTATTCAGCATTGGAAGGGGAAAGACGATTGATGAGGTTGCGTTGACCGAAGTGCTTAAAGAGAGAAGGGTCAGTGCGGTGCTCGACGTGTTTGAAAAAGAACCTCTTCCGGTCGAAAGCGAACTCTGGGGTTTGGAGAATGTGATCATTACCCCCCATGTTTCAGGCATCAGCATCCCGGAAGAGATCTGTGGAGAGTTCATTGAAAATTATGAGAGATGGTCGAAAGACGAGCCCCTGATCGGTCTGGTGGATCGGGATAAGGGATATTGATATTTCAATGAATGTCAAATGTCAAAGCTCGAAGTTTAAATGAGATTTTTTACAGACATGTAACACGCCTGCCTGCGGGAGGCAGGGACACGGAGCACGTTATTTCTATCAAAAGGAGGATACCATGGGACATCTATTAGGGAAGGAAGAGGTTTTGAAGCAGTTAAGAAAGAGGCTTCATCAGAATCCCGTCGGGCTTCCGGAGCATACCTCAGTCTATGAAATTCTGTCGATCCTGTTTACAGAAAAGGAAGCTGAGATGGGAACCAAATTTCCTCCGGGTGCAGTGACATTTGAAGAGCTGCAGCGTGTCATTGGAGCCCCCGGACCTGAATCGGAGGAGATTCTAAAAGGAATGGTAAAGAAGGGATTGGTTATCACGGCAAAAAGAGATGGAGAGACTCGCTATCTCCTTTCGATGGGTATGACCGGTTTCTTCGAATTCACCTTTATGCGAACCGACGAGTCTCTTCCCCTGAAGCGGTTAGCAGAGCTCATGCATACCTACAAGAATACACCCGAATTCGTCCAAGAATTTTTTGCACCGGGGACGAGCCGGGGTCGGACCTTACTTTACGGTGATGTCCTCCCGCCTGTCAGGAGTGAAGTGCTCGGTTTTCAGGAAGCCGCGGAGTATATCAAGATTGCAGGACGAGGAAGTTTGGCCAAATGCTATTGCCGACATGAGGCATGGCATTTAGGCCGAAATTGTTCTGCGCCCATCGATGATATCTGCATGAGTTTAGGTAATGCATCTGATTATCTGGTGGAGCAAGGATTTGCAAGGAGGACTTCGGTTCAGGAGCTTTTGGATACCTTAAAAAAAGCAGAGGATTTGGGATTGGTTCATGTGGGAGATAATGTGCTGGAGCAAACGACCTTTATCTGTAACTGTTGCGGATGCTGTTGTGGTTTTCTCCAGGGGATCACCATGCACCACTTAAAGCACGCTGTTTCAACAACTCATTATATTGCCAAACCGGACCACGAAGAATGTAATGGGTGTGGAGAGTGTGAAACTCGTTGTCAAATTAAAGCCATTCGGATGGAGGGGGATTATCCTGTTGTGGATGAGGAGTTCTGTCTTGGATGTGGTGTCTGTGCTTACTTCTGTCCCATTGATGCAATGAAGATGGAAGAGAGGGATAGAAAGATCATCCCGCCAAAGACTTATAAAGATTTAATGCTCCGTCTGATGAAGGAAAAAGGCCGTCTCTAAAACAAATATGCAATGATCAATGACCATTGATCAATGGCAATTGACCATTGAAGGTTTAAGGTAAACTATTTCATGGGACAGAAGGCCAGGATCATTTCCCTCAAGAGAACAGACGCAGTCACCGAGGAGACTTGAGTCGGATCATAATCAGGGGTCAACTCCGTTATATCAAACCCAACGACATGAAGGGGCAGAAGTTCTTTAAGAAGGGAGACGAAGCCCTGGAAAGTGAGCCCTCCGGGTTCGGGCGTCCCAACACCCGGGAAAAGGCTGGGATCGATCACATCGAGATCAAGACTGATGTAGACCGGTTGGTTTCTTAGTCGCCTCACCACAGATCTGAGGGATGTCTGATCCATGGATACCATCGATTTCATCTTTCTTGCCAATTTGAATTCTTCCTCAATTCCAGAACGGATTCCGAGTTGGAACAATTTGCCTTCACCCAGAAGATCAACCACCCTTCTCATTACAGTGCTATGGGAAAGGGTTTCACCCAGATAGTTCTCTCTTAAGTCTGCGTGAGCATCGATCTGAATAAGATGGAGATTGGGGTAAACCCTAAGCATCTCTTCAGCTATCGGAAGGGTGATCAGGTGATCTCCTCCCAAGGAGATAGGGAATTTCTTTTTAGAAAGGATCTTGCGAAGGGCATCTCGAATCAGACGAAGAGAGGCCTTTTTCTCTCCAAGGGGAAGCTCCAGATCTCCCATATCGTGAATTTTTAACTGGCTGAGGTCTCGGTCAAAATATGGACTGAAGGTTTCGATTCCCCAAGAAGCATTCCGGATTGCGGGTGGACCGAATCGAGCACCAGGACGAAAGGAGGACGATCCGTCATAAGGGCATCCAAGCAGGATGATTCTGCTTTCCTTGAAGGGCGCACTTGCTGAGATGAAGTTCTGTTCAATGAAAGGGAGCCTCATCCGACCCGTTCCTTGATAAAATTTGGCAGAGAGAAGGCGCTCCGATGAATCTCATCGTTGTAATATTGAGTTTGAAATTCCAGTCCCTTGCGTTGAAAATGGAGAATGGGATCATACTCCTTTGAACAGAATAGGAAACTCCAAAGACCGCTGGGATACGTGGGGATAGGAGCCAAATACATCCTCACGAGTGGGAAGATTGTTTTTAAGGTCTGGACCATTCCCTGAATGATGGATCGATGGTAGAAAGGAGATTCTGATTGGGCGACCATGATCCCGTCCTTCCGGAGACAGGCAAAGAGATCTTCAAAAAAAACCCCTTCGAATAGGCCTTTTGCCGGTCCGACAGGATCGGTGGAGTCAACAAGGACGATATCGTACCTGTCCTTAGAGTTCTTGACAAAAGTAATCCCATCCTCGATTCTAAGCCTCACCTTCGAATCGCGGAGTCGCTTGCTTACTTGGGGAAAGTAGGCTTCACAGATTTCAATGACCCGGACGTCGATTTCGACTAAATCAATCTGTTCAATGGAGGGATGCTTCAAAACCTCCCGCACCGTTCCTCCATCGCCTCCACCGATCACCAGCAGGTGGCGGGGATTGGGATGAGTAGAGAGGGGGACATGCGCGATCATCTCATGATAGATGAACTCATCCTTTTCAGTCAGCATCACCGCACCGTCGAGGAGAAGCATCTTACCAAATAGCTCGGTTTCTAAGACATCGATCTGCTGGTAAGAGGTTTTTTCGCCGTGGAGGGTGTTTTTGATTTTTAATATCAGGCCAGCCTTGTCTTCAAATTTTTCGGTAAACCACAGGTCCATCATTCAGAGATTCCAAAATTCTGAGTTCTGAATTGAAGTTATGAGTTGGAATAAATTGAAATTCATAACTCATAACTTATAACTTAGAACTTATAACTTAGAACTTATAACTTTCTGATTAGCCCCATAGGACCACGGCCGCCAAGGCTGCCCCGATCTTTTTCACCTTATATTCGATGGCCATGGATTTAAGATCTCTGATCTCCTGACTACGAAGTTTCATCCCTTCAAGCGCCATGTGGCGAACGATCTGCTCGATCTCCTTCTTATGGCCTCTTGCGGAATACTCCATGACGAGGCCGGGATAGTTCCGATCTTTGGGAAAGGCGACTGCCACCGCTGCAGAGATGATCTCTCCGGGGATATCGCTCGTGATGCACGCATAAGCGGCAGGAACAAGAGCGCCAGGGGGCAAGGGGATGGGAGAGATTGCCTTACAATGGGGAGGGACGATGCTCGACATCTTCACGATATTGGTGTTTCCAATGCCCGCTTGAAGGAGGGCTCCGTCGAATGCATTGAGAGGGGTATATCCTTCCGATGCCCCAGAAACCAAAAAGTATTGAGTGGGAGCTTTAAAGATCACAGGTCTTCTCCCTTCCATTTCACATTAGAAGCTGCTGTCCTGCCTCCCCTGTCTGCCGATAGGCAGGCGGCAGGGAGGCGATAGGGATGGAGAAAGCGGTTTATGACGGACCTTCTCCCCCTCGATGTCCAATTCACCGCGTCTCAATTCAATGAGGGAGGTGAATTGAGCTCTGAGCTTCTCCTTGAGAAATTCATAGGCTCGATAGGGATCCACCTCTTCGCCACAAGTGAAGAGATCGACGGCTGCATATCCATATTCGGGCCAAGTGTGAATGGCCAGATGGGATTCGGCGATCACCACCACACCGCTCACCCCATGGGGGTTAAAGAGGTGAAAGACCGCATCGATGATCGTGGCACCACTTCGAAGGGCTGCTTCCTCCATTCCCTTCTTGACCTGGTCGACATCGTTAAGGATGTCCCGATCACAGCCGTAGAACTCTGTCAGCAGATGACGTCCCAATGCTTTCAATGGCAACCTCCTTTCCTTCAGTATCGCTATGCGCACAGCGCTAAGCGCTTAGCGTCTTTTAGAAGTAAGGGGGAGAGGTGATCCATAGGATGGCGGCGCTCCGGGAACTGGTGTTCTGAAGCCAATGTTCCTTCTCCGCCCAAAAGTAGAAACATTCTCCCTTCTTCAGTTTCAGAACCTCCCTTCCGAATCGGAGGCTCACCCTTCCCTTAAGCACATATCCGAACTCCTCGCCCTCATGGGGCCGCTCTTTCGGGGTCGCCTGACCCTGCCGGAGCGTCAGGAGAATAGGTTCCAGACGTCGATTGGTGGAGCCAGGGACCAGGAGTTCAAATTTTTGGATCTTCTCCTTTTCGATCGCCACCCGATCTTTCTCCCGATAGACGATCTTCTCTTCGGAGACATCGCGGAAGAAATCGGAGATATCGACGTCCAAAGCCTTCAGAATCTCCAGGAAGCTGTCCAGGGAGATCGAGGTCAGGTCCCTCTCGATTTGAGAGATGAACCCTTTGGTCAAACCCGCACGCTCTGCCAACTCCTCCTGGGTCAGGTCGCTCAGCTGTCTTAAATTTCGAATTCGTTCGCCGATCTTCATAAATCCTGCGAGAATAGTTTAGAAAGAAATTTGTTTAATAATATGTAAGTCAGTTTACGAAGAAATTAGTTTAATAAAATAAACTCAAGCAAAGTATAACGTCCTTTTTTAATTTGTCAAGCATTTTTTAGAGAGCTCTGAAAAAAATCATTATGGCTCTCAGTAATTTTATCTGCGTAATCGATCCCCCTCTCCCTTTACACCCCTCCGGTTTTCTGTTAACTTTTTACGAGAGATGGAAAAGATCGTCATTCGAGGGGCAAAGGTCCACAACTTAAAGAATATTGACGTGGAGATCCCACGCGATCAGTTGGTGGTGATCACTGGACTAAGCGGGTCTGGAAAATCTACCCTTGCCTTCGACACGCTCTATGCAGAGGGTCAGCGACGATATGTCGAATCCCTTTCGGCCTATGCCCGACAGTTTTTGGAGCAGATGGAGAAGGCCCATGTGGAGTCGATGGAGGGCCTCTCTCCTGCCATTGCCATCGATCAGCGGAGCATCTCCCAAAACCCCCGTTCCACGGTAGGAACAGTCACGGAGATCTACGATTACCTTCGCCTCCTTTTCGCCAGAATCGGAGAGCCTTTCTGTCCCCATTGCGGCTCTCCCATCGCTTCACAGCCCCTTCAACAGATGGCGGAGAGTCTCCTTCGGTTCCCGAAGGGCACAGCCCTCACCATCCTCTCGCCCATCGTGAGGGGGAAGAAGGGAGAATATCGGAAAGAGTTGGAGGAGCTTCGAGCCGATGGGTTTGTGAAGGTGAGGATTGACGGTCAGGTCAGGGATCTCAGCGAAGAGATCCGACTCGATAAGAACAAGCGACATGAGATCGATGTGATCGTCGATCGTTTGGTGGTGAAAGAGGGAGCTGAGAAGAGGACCGCCGATTCCTTAGAGATTGCCTCCCACCTCTCAGAAGGGATCGTAAAGATGGAGAGAGACGGATCGCCTCCGATGGTTTTCAGTCAGAAGTTTTCCTGCATCGACTGCGGCTTCAGTTTTCCAGAGATCACACCTCGGATGTTCTCCTTCAACAGTCCTCAAGGAGCTTGCCCTACTTGCAGTGGATTGGGGACAAGACGCTATTTCGATCCCGAACTCATTGTTCCAGACCCATCCCTTTCACTGAGGGAGGGTGCGATCCTTCCATGGAGGAAGAAGGGGGAGTTCTTTTTGCGACCCATTTTGGAGGGGTTGGCCAAGCATTACCATTTTGATCTCGAAACCCCCTTCTCGCGATTGCCCAAATCCGTTCAGCGTCTTCTCCTCTATGGATCGGATGGTGAGGAGATCCCGTTCAGAGTAGGAGGGAAGGGTGGGTCGCACCTCTTTAGACAAAGGTTTGAAGGCGTGATTCGAGAGATGGAGAGGAAGTTGGAGGAGGACGAGGAGGAGCTGGAAGCGTTTATGAACGTGGCTCCGTGTCCTGAATGTGGTGCAAGCCGATTGAGAAAGGAGGTTCTATCGATCAAAGTGGGTGGAAAATCGATCGCTGAGCTCACCCATCTCTACGTGAAGGAGGCATTGGAGTTCCTGACGCATTTGGAGTTGATGCCACGAGCTCAAAAGATCGCTCAAGGGGTTTTGAAAGAGATTAAAGAGCGGTTGACCTTTATGGTGGAAGTGGGTTTAGACTACCTTACCTTGGATCGGGCTGCTGCCAGCCTCTCTGGAGGAGAATCTCAACGTATTCGCCTGGCTACCCAGATCGGGTCAAGTTTGGTGGGTGTCCTCTACATTTTGGATGAGCCAAGCATTGGACTTCATCAAAGGGATCAACTTCGCCTTTTGGGGATGTTGAAACGGCTGCGGGATCTGGGGAATACTGTCATCGTTGTGGAACATGATGAAGAGACGATCCGATCTGCCGATTATATCATCGATATGGGCCCAGGGCCTGGAGAGAAAGGAGGAGAGGTGGTTTTCAGCGGTCCTCCAGAGGCCCTGATCAAGGCAGAACAGTCATTGACCGGACAGTACCTCTCTGGGAAAAGATCGATTCCGCTTCCGATCCAGAGGAGGCCAATCGGAGATAAGTATCTTCTCATCCGGGGCGCCGCGGCCAATAATTTGAAGAATGTCGATGTGAAGATTCCATTAGAAGTGTTTGTTTGCATCACGGGTGTTTCAGGGTCTGGGAAGTCGACACTGGTCATCGACACCCTCTATTGCTTGTTGGCCCAGAAACTTTACCATTCGCCTCAGCGTTGCCTATCCGTTCAGGGGATAGAAGGGTTGGAGCACATAGATAAGGTTATCCACGTGGATCAGATGCCTATCGGAAGGACACCCCGTTCCAATCCAGCCACCTATACGGGTGTGTTCCAACCCATCCGGGAGCTCTTTGCCCAGCTTCCTGAATCGAGGATGAGAGGATACCCGCCGGGCCGGTTCAGCTTTAATGTGGCTGGAGGGAGATGTGAATCTTGTGGTGGGGATGGAATCTTACGGGTTGAAATGCACTTTCTGCCAGATGTCTATGTGACCTGTGAGGAGTGTCACGGAAAACGATACAACCGGGAGACGCTCGATATTCGATATAAAGGAAAGACGATTTCAGATGTCTTGGCGATGGCGGTGGAAGAGGCCGATGACTTCTTCAAGAATATCCCCGCGATCCATCAGAAGCTTCAGACCCTGAGTGATGTCGGCCTGGGATACCTCCAGTTGGGCCAGCCTGCAACAACACTTTCAGGCGGAGAGGCTCAACGCATAAAACTGGCGAGGGAGTTGAGTAAGAGGGAGACAGGAAGGACGGTCTATATCCTGGATGAGCCGACGACAGGCCTCCATTTTGCAGATATTCAGAGATTGCTCGATGTGCTCAATCGGCTTACGGATAGGGGAAATACGGTCATTGTCATCGAGCATAATATGGAGGTGATCAAATCGGCCGATTATATCATCGACTTGGGCCCCGAAGGTGGAGAGAGAGGCGGTGAAGTGGTTGCATGCGGAACGCCTGAGGAACTGATTCAAAATCGACTCTCTTATACTGGTCACTTTTTGAAAAAGAAGCTTCATGATTTTATTCATTAACAGATAGCTTTCCGCTATCCATCTTAAGTTTCCAACGGAGTTTCAATGAAGCGAAGGTCAAAGAAGAAAAGTAGGATTAGAAAGATTCTTTTTTTTCTAATACTAATTGGACTCGGGGGGTTGATCTTCTCTCTTTTTCGACAGGAGATATTCGATGCCCTCAAACCCTGGGTGGAGAAGAGGGAGGCCTTACTTTACTTTTCAGATCCCGAAGGAGAATATCTGGTTGGGGAGAAGAGAGAGATTGGGAAGAGAAGTGAAGTCAGGGAAGAGGCGAAGGAAACGATCATCGAGCTTATCAAGGGCCCGAAAGGAAAGCTCATCCCCACCCTCCCTCCTCAAACAAAATTGTTAGGTCTCGAACTTGGTGAGGATGGTGTGGCTAAAGTTAATTTTAGTAAGGCCCTCTCCAAGGATCATCCCGGAGGAAGTTCAGCGGAAATGATGACTCTCTACTCCATTGTCAATTCTCTCACTCTCAATTTTTCTCAAATCAAACGAGTTCAGATCCTCATCGAGGGAAAGGCAGTAGAGACCATTGCGGGCCATCTCTCCTTAAGGCAGCCTGTCCCTCCCAAACCAGATTTGATCAGAAGACAATAATTGATTTAACAAGAAATTGATGATAATATTAATAGAATTTTAATTATTGGGTAAATCCCCAATGATTAAGGTGTTTTTTTATGCTGGAAGCAAGATACATCCGAGAACATCTTGAGGAAGTCAGAGAAAAATTGGGCCTGAGAAATCAGGCCGTCAATCTGGATAAATTCATCTTTATCGATGAGGAGCGAAGAAAAGCGATTCAGGAATGGGAGAGGCTGAGGGCGCTTCAGAAAAGGGTTTCTGATGAGGTGAGCAGAAAGAAGAGGGAAGGCCAGGATGCCTCAGAATTGATTGCTGAAATGAAAAAGGTCTCTCAGGAATTGAAGAGGCTTGACGGGTTTGTTCAGGAGAAGGAGAAAGCACTGGAGGAAATCCTTCTTGTTATTCCCAACCTTCCCCACGACTCAGTTCCCAAGGGGACAGATTCCTCTGAAAATGTTGAGGTGAGGCAATGGGGCGAGATTCCAAAATTCGATTTTGAACCCAAACCGCATTGGGATTTAGGAGAGCTGCTGGGAATTCTCGATTTTAAATCCGGAGCAAAGATTGCGGGAGCCCGGTTCACTCTCTATTGGGATCTTGGGGCGAAATTGGAAAGGGCACTGATCAATTTTATGTTAGACCTTCATACCCGAGAACACGGATATCGGGAGGTACTTCCTCCCTTTATGGTTAACCGGTTTACGATGACTGGGACAGGACAGCTTCCCAAATTTGAGGAGGAACTTTTCAAGGTGGAAGGGATGGATTACTTTCTCATTCCGACAGCAGAAGTGCCTGTGACAAATATCCATCAGGATGAAGTCCTTGAGGAGGAAGTCCTTCCTCTTTACTATACGGCGTACACTCCTTGTTTCAGGAGGGAGGCTGGTTCTTACGGAAAGGACACCCGTGGCTTGATTCGACAACATCAGTTCAATAAGGTGGAGCTGGTGAAATTTACGAAGCCCGAAGATTCTTATGAGGAACTGGAAAAACTGCTCTGTGATGCAGAAGAGATTTTAAAGAGGCTAAAGCTTCCCTATCGTGTTGTCAACCTTTGTACGGGAGATTTAGGCTTTTCGGCCTCAAAGACCTATGATATTGAGGTTTGGCTTCCTGGTCAAACCTCTTTTAAAGAGATCTCTTCTTGCAGCAACTTTGAAGACTTTCAGGCAAGGAGGGCAAAGATTCGGTACCGAATTTCTGGAAGGTCAAAGACAGAGTATGTCCATACCCTCAATGGTTCTGGCTTGGCTGTTGGAAGGACATTGGTGGCCATATTGGAGAATTATCAGCAGGCCGACGGAAGTGTGGTTATTCCTGAGGTCCTGAGCCCGTACATGAATGGGGTTGAACGGATCGAAAAAAGAAAATAGAGTTAGGAGTTAAGAGTTCATAGTTTAAGGTTTAAAGTTTAAAGTATCTCGCTTTGGGCGAGATCTCGGAGGGGTGGCCGAGTGGTTTAAGGCGGCGGTCTTGAAAACCGCTTCCCGTGAACCGGGACGTGGGTTCGAATCCTACTCCCTCCGCCATGTACCAATTAAGTTTAGAGTTCGGAGTGAATAGTTCGGAGATTTAAATATGATTCAAAAGAACCTTCTCCGAACTCCCTGCCTGCGGCAGGCAGGCGAACTAAAAACTCTTAACTAATGTTTAAAAAGGAGAGATGCCCGAGTAGGCCGAAGGGGCTCGCCTGCTAAGCGAGTATTCCGCTAAAAACGGAATCGAGGGTTCGAATCCCTCTCTCTCCGCCATACACCACGTAGGGTATATGGCTGCCCTGAATTACATTGAGTTCAGAGCGCCATTCCATATACATCATATTGGGTTCATGGCTGCCGTGAGCCTCATATGGTTCACGGGATTTGAGGAGCGAAAGAAGAAGAATTTAACATTCGGAAATCTGCACTCCGAAATCCGAAATTATAGGGGGCGCCCATAGCTCAGTTGGATAGAGCGTCGGACTACGAAAGCGAAAAGAACGATTTTTATAACCCCTTGATATTTGGCCTGGTTTCCCGTAAGTTAATGAAAATATTGAATTAATTTCATTCTTATTTATTCCAGTCTATTCCACCTATTCAAGTCTTTTTAGTTTAGTTTTAGCACAAATTTAGCACAGTCATTTTCGAGTTGGCAGACCTGAGGGCAACCTGCTGTCATCTCCTGGTTAATGCTATAGACCTGCAAATGTGCTCGTTATCGAGTAGCTGTACTCTTGATTTTTAAATTTCATCTCGCTATACAACATTTCAAATCGAAATTAATAGACCGAAAATAACAAATTTCTTATAAAAAATACTTACACCCATATTGAGTGAGATAGGTCAATGGCAATTCCTTTATTTGCAAATATTCACGATTGAAAGAGTATCCAGATTATGGTATGGTAAGAGTCAAAATTGGGGACAAACAGGTATTTCGTATATTGATTGTTGCTGCAGCATTTGGCGTGTCGGTAACGAATTCATTTTTCTTCAATGCTCAATAGGTTTCTAATATCATCTTAAGGAATCAAATATGGACAATTCTTTCAAAGACCATAAATTTTCAGAAGCCGAGCTTCTTTGGTTAAAAGAAGTATATGAAAGGAAGGAATTCGATCCAAGAGCTGCCAAGGTTAAACTCAGGGATAAATTACCTAAGGGATTTAACCCTAGGAAAATTGATCATAGGTTCCTTGTAGACGGAAAGAATTTAACAATACTTGGAGTTTGGCGTGTAGACCCAAACTCAACAACACTCAAACATATTGAATCAGTAATACTAGCTATAAAGGATTTGATAATCAAAAATCCTGGGATAAACACCATTACAGCAAAACAAGTTTCCTCTGAGACTAATATAGAAGAATCTGGTGTCGAGATAGCGTTACGTAATCTTGGGGGTTTAGGCCGGTTTTTTTCTTCTGCAACAGGCTCCTCGGAGGCGAGAGGGTATTCAAAAATAGAATTATCTGGCGATGATGATTATGATGCTTACTTAGAATTCAAGAATCTTGAAGAACTGATGGAACGGTTCTATAAGATGTTCGAAAGACCATCTGAGACAGGTGTGACTTATACATGGCCAGTCTCATCACTTCCCTATGCCCCATCTGCTGGAATTTACCATTACTATCCGTCACTGGAAACTACCAAGTATGAAATAAAAAGGGATACGGTTTTTGTTTTAATGGCAATGGACCCTGATAACCCTGAATTAGAAGATGTTTATCAAACTATAAAGCAAGTCTGTTCAACTTTTGGATTAAATGCATATCGGGCTAATGAAATAGAACACCAAGATCGGATTACTGATCTAATTCTTTCGGAGATAAAATCATGTGAATTCTTAATAGCAGATTTAACCCATGAAAGGCCGAATGTTTATTATGAAATTGGATATGCACATGCTCTTAATAAGCGTCCTATACTTTACAGGAAAACAGGCACAAGACTTCATTTCGATCTTTCTGTACATAATGTTCCAGAATATAAGAATATGACAGAACTAAAAGGCCTACTAAAAAAACGGCTGGAGGCAATACTCGGGCGGTCGCCATCTTCAGACTGACCTAACTACGAGCTGAACAAGGATTGGCAATTTGCCATGCTCATCGCCAGCTTGTTAACCCAAACGTTATGCCTTCTTCCAATCAGTAATCATCAACTTCATAATCTTTGTTGAAGCGAAGATAAGTATGTGGAAGCGTTAGTCAGGACTTGATCTTCTCTTGACCGTGAGATCAAGTTCCTTCACATTATTCATATTCTAACTTATTGATTCAGAGTCTTTCCAATCAGGACTTGCATAGTAGCCCCGGTTTTGACTGGAATTGAAAAGTTCACCTTACAAGCAATATTGCATATATTGTAACCTATGATGTTTGTGACCTCAAAAAATTCTCTTCAAACTCCGGAGGTTTAACGAAAAATTATAAAACCCCACACTCCTCTCTCGCATAACCCGCAATTTATCGTCTCGGAAGATTTCCATTTAATTACTCGAATACCTCTTGCTTTAAGAGTGTAGGTGGAAAGATTAGAGTAGAATATATCAAATCTTGGGTAAAAGACCAGGATTTGTGAAAACAGACAGATACTGAATGGCATGATCTTCACATAAAAAGAGTTTTTTGTCTTCTGTCCTGAATTCTGCTTTGCGTCTGCACTTTGAGCATCTCATAACTTCTATATATCTTTTAATAATCTTAAAGTTTTGCCTGCTTGGGGAATTGAACCCTACGTTCAAATCTCTTCCGGCCCATTGAACCTAGGGTAACACTTAAATATTTTAACCCCATAAGAGTAGACTATGCAGGAAGAGATAATCGATATACATAATTCTGGCGGCAGGTTGGAAAAAATAGAAGATAAAATAAGGAAAGAAAAAAAGATTCTTGAGGTGAACAAGAAATACATCGCGAAATTTGTCGAATTGCAGAAAGCAAGAGGCTTGAGGCCTACAACAATGACAAAGGATTTATATTCTATCTGGTTTATTGGATGCCATATAAAGAAAGATTTCAAAAAATGTAACAAGGATGACATGATTAAACTGTGCAGCATCATTGAATCGCAGAAATGGACTGGAAAAACAAAAAGAAACCACACGGTCATGATGAAGAAATTCTGGAAATGGCTCTATAGAATCGAGGAGAAAAACGTCTATCCTTCTGTTGTTTCGTGGATAAATACAAATGAAAGAACAAAATTAAGAAAATTGCCTGAAGAACTACTGACCGAAGACGAAATAGAAAAAATGGCCCAGGCTGCTGAAAGCCCGAGAGACCGAGTGCTTCTTCTCGTTTTATATGAGTCAGGCGCAAGAATAGGGGAATTGCTGAACGTGAAAATAAAGCATGTTATATTTAGTGACTTCGGTGCTTATATGATGTTAAACGGGAAGACAGGTATGAGAAGAATTCCTCTTGTAATGTCTGCTCCAGCTCTTGCGGCCTTTATTGACCATCATCCCCTTAAAGAGAATCCTGAAAGCTACTTGTTTCTGACGCGGCATAATGCTATGGCTGATGATACTAAAGGAAAGTATATGCCCCTGAGCTATCGGGGCGCTTACAAAATATTGAAAACGCTTGCAGAAAAAGCTGGAATACATAAGAGAATTTATCCGCATCTTCTGAGGCACAGTTCTGCAACAAGGGCATCAAAATTCATGACCGAAGCGCAGATGAAAATTTATTATGGGTGGACATCAGGGTCAGATATGCCTTCTATTTATGTTCATCTTTCATCAAGGGATGTAGAGGATGCTGTAAAGAAAATGAACAAGCTGCCAGTATCAGAGGAGACCAGCATTAAGGCAACGGTTAAAATATGCTCAAGATGCAAAATTAGAAATAGCTTCGGCTCTAAATTCTGCAATGCCTGCGGCTATCCGCTTGACATAAAGACTGTTATGGAGATTGAAGAGAAAAGGAAAGCTTGGGATGAAAAAATGTCTTTAGTGGTTAAGGACCCTGAGGTACAAGAAATTATTGTCAAAAAGTTGAATGAAATTGGAATTGGGGAATAAGTCTTTGATTTTGGGATGTGCTATCCGGGTTAGTTGGACCCTCTTAAAAACTCCATGAAAGGAGTAAGAGGTGGTCCAATGAAACGAGAAACAAAGATAGCGGGAATTGTAAACAGATTAATGCAAGGCTATACAGACAGGGAAATCAGACAGGAACTGAACATATCAAAAAGCACTTACTTCTACTGGAAAGCCAGAATTGAGAAAGAAGGGTTAAGCAGTGTTCTTGTTAAACAAAAACCTGGCCCTGAACCAAAGAAATCTATTGACCCGTTTGTAAGAAAGAATGCACTGATGTGGAGGGATAGGTATGGTTGGGGTCCGTGTAAGGTTGCAGGGCACCTGAGAGTGCATCACGGAATAGATATATCCCATCACCAGATATACAGACTCTTTGTAGAGACGAAGCGGAACGACCCTTTAGGCTATGTGAGAAGAATCAAGGGGAAGAAAAGGTATGAAAGAATGCATTCTATGAGCCTTTTGCACACGGATTGGAAGGACATACGCACAGAGCCGATGCTGACTTATTTGGACGATCATTCGAGATTTGTAACAGCTTCTGACAAGTTTGCAGAGGCTACGATGGAGAATAGCATAAAGCTGCTAGAACTTACAATGCGAAGATTCGGAAAGCCTAAACAAGTCTTGACGGATAGAGGAACACAGTTCTGGAATAGCAGAGGAGAAGATTTGACAGAATTTACGCAATTCTGCATAGAAAATGGTATACAGCACATAAAGTGTAGCAAAGCAAGTCCTCAGGCAAATGGCAAACTGGAGGCGTTTCATGGCTGCTATGATGCAGAATCGTGGAGGTTCAAGACACATGGAAAATTCATACGTTACTGGAATTACAAAAGACCTCTCAGCACCATAGGTTATTTATATCCTGCTGAGGTATTCTTTAGAGACGGTCCAATTAATTTCGGATAGGGCATCTTTGATTTTGGGAAGATTTCGATCCAATTTTACAGACAATCTAAAGCTTTCTTCTTGATTAATCGTTTCACCTACTTATCTGCAATAGAGGCAAGTTTTGGGAGTCGAGGATTTCCGATAGAAATCATCATGCCAGGTAAATAAATGAGAATCAAATCCAAACATTTTTGGGTAGTCTGAAAACGGCACATCATAGCAGATACCGTAACCATCGAAGCAACCTTTTTTGCCTAGGTGCGGGGCATCCCCAATAGTTTACGAGCAGTGAAGATTATTGGATAAAAGTAAGCATAACGGCACGATAAGCCACCCCGCGCTAACCCGTTTCCATTTGATGCTATGTTAGACGAATTTCCGTTTCTCCCAGCTTAAATAGATCCTTAGAGTGACCATTTCAGCAAGCCGAAGATTGCTGGATTGAGGACCCTTTGCAGAATATCCCTTACGTCTTCATAGCCAAAGTCTCTAAGATCCGCTGGTTTCATCTCAAAGATTCTCGCCAGCGTTTGTCTATTAGACCTCTGCAATTTAACTAGGCTTGATACATTGCCATCTGAGAGCAGTGCCATGGCTGCGGTATTAAATACAATTTCATAAAATATCTTTTGAAATAAAAGAAGGTTCTCTTCATTTGGATCCCATCTGTGGCTAAAGACTGCTATATCCTCGTAAAAGATTATGGCCGGACGGAATAGATTGTCCAAGTCAAATAAAGCCTGATTATTTGAATTTCTTATCCGAAACGCTCTATGGAATTCTGACTCCATCTTACGATAATATTCAGCGGTTTGGAGCACAGGCTCCACACCGTATAAGATTTGACTTGATTCGTAAGCCGTACGTCCAGACAATGCTTTGTTAACGGTTGCTCTGATTGCGGCTACCGGTGTTGGGATTCCTGCCATCTTTGCTATTTCAACAGTAGGGTTATATTTGGCCCTTTCCCAATCCGTATTCCAGAAAACATTTCTCATTGCTTCCACGATTTTCAAAAGTCTCCAGCTTGGAAGAACATCCTCAACATAAATGACACCATCAACAGCATCACCTGTAATAATGTCAATTGGAGAGGTCATTGATATATCAATAGCGATGCGAGATAAGGAACTATCAGCTATTTCTCTTTCCAACCAGTTGAACACACGTTGGTATTGCCCAAAGATTGCTTTTTCCTTCCAATCGGACAAGACTCTCTGGTTAGCACGCAAAATTTTAAGAATCTGGAACTCTCGCAACCTTGCTGCAGCTTCTATAATCTCAACAAAAGTAAAATCAGGCTGCGGTAAGTAACTTGGGGCGCTTAGATTATGAGCATCCCAATTAACTGCTATAGGCAACTCGCTACGTTTACCCAACCAGCTAAAAGCAGCATTGGCAAGTTTCACAAATTCTCGCATACTTAAATTAGCTAACCCTTCAAAAGCGATAACAAAATTTATCAAGATATCCAATTCGCTAAACCACTCCGCAAGAACAGATGCTATCACCGTTCTGTACTCGCCAGATTCAATATACGGTTTGAGAGCTTCGGGAACATGTGGGGGGGAATCCCTGATTTTTCTTATACCGATTGAATGATACCAGTCTCCTATTGGCAAATAAAAATTGTAGTCCAGAGGGGAGTCATATAACTTATCAGTAATGCTTCTTATGCAACTCGTAATCGCTAGGTATAACCTCCACATCAAAAGCCCACAGGGGGTGGACATAATCTGGACAAAGTGATTTAATTCATGCTCCAAAACAAGGTATGCTTCTACATCTTCAAGCCCCTTAAGGCTTTTGCGTCCCAGTTCAAATGAATGCCGTAGTTCAGAGTTGTGTTTGGGTTGTAACGCAGTACCCAACTTCTCAATGCAATTGCGAACTTGCTCCAACGAGACATGAACTTGTGGAAGCGCAGAATGTGCGTAATAGGCTCCCTTTTCAAAGTATTGAAAAACTGCAGAATTCATAACAATTTGAGAAGTTCAAAATGGAAGTTCGGCTAAACCTTTAACATCGAGTAGTCGCACCGCTCCGGTTTCCCTCCTCCAAAGAAAGGCCAAGATAACTTTGGTATCGTGAAGTTCAATTGCTGTTTCTGTCCCCAAGGGATGCCGCCGGGTGTGCCACACAATTGTGCCAATATTGGATAAGAATGTCTTTCGTTGTATGCGCATGAGGTGATTGATATACATTTTCTGGAAGGCAAGATCAAGAGACTTACTTCGAATGCTCTTGATAGAAGGAAGCGAAGGATCAACTTCACGGTATTCCACTAAGAAACCCCGATTTTTAAGAAAAAAAAGAAGAAGCCCTTCCATTTGATTTACAAGGCCTTTTTCTAAAGGAATATTGTGCCAAAATTCATTGAGTTTCTCGCTTTTTTCCATCGCTATGACCCAATTCTCGGCATTTTTTAAAATGAGGAGCTGACTAGAAGGAAGATGGGCAATATAAAATTCATCAGAAATGATTCGGGCATTTAGCTCGCCGAAATAGCCAGTACTTGTTAAGTATTCAACAATTATTTTCTTATAGGATTGGTCGAGAATACTCTTTTTGATAGCTCCAACAGTCTCGAATCCAGTCAATGACCTAATTGTTTCTCTTAGCTGTTTTGGATCTGTGTCACTCATTTAGCCCTTCCCTCTCTTTGCTCCCTCTCAACTGACTCTTGAAATACCTTCGCCAAATCGGATACTCGTCTCACGATTCTTGAAATGTCTGACTCAGAAGCGTTTTTAGGAACCACTATCTCAAAGTCCTTACACTTTATAGAAATCTTTTCGGTACGGTTTTTTTGCCACTGAATAATAAGGTCGAAAACAGATTTAACTACTAGCCCAATGGCGCCCATGTTAAGAATGTCTATGACTAGTTTTACCGTGGTTGAATCGAGAGAGGGAAATTGTCCCATCCTTTTAGTTGGTGAAACTAATTTTGCCCCAATTTCAAGTAATTCCTGAGAACAGATAATGGAATTGAGTAGAACCTTAACCTCATTAGGATGTGGAGGTTGCGAGAGAATAATATCAAATTCTGTACGCATAAGTTACTCCTGGATGCTAATGATTTTCCAATTCATTCTTTCGCTCAATTGACAAATACTACATTTTATTGATTATGATTTAAACCTACACCTTTTCGCGTGCCTTGTCAAATAAGGCGGTGACCCTATAATATATTGATAATTATGCCTTGTAACATAACAATTCCTCTAAAGTCCAGATATGATCGCTTATCCCTGCAGCCATGGCAGGGGTCCGAGGCGTCCAATGACGATCCTGATCAGATGCTAAGTTCAATCGCAAAGCCCCATGAGGTTTTACAAAATTATCATGGGCATCGATGAAATCGAGAGCATGTTGAAGCTCACGACGGTTCTTTGAAAACCCTAATGTCTTGCGGGTCAAACGTCTTAGCTCCTGACGAAGGGTCAGATTGTCTCGCTCAATGTAGGCGGTATTGATCTGGCCTTCGCTTCCATCGGCTCGCTTAAGGGAAGCGGCTTGGGTTTCGACGGTGCGGCGTTTACCAAAGATGATGCTTCGGGTAACCTTCACCACTCGTCCTCCCTGACGCTCCTTATGAACCTGGGCATAGCTGAGATCAGGGGAGGCAACGCGTTGAGGCTTACAAGGACGCCCTGGCCATCCTGTGGGTCGAGGTTTTTCCCATTGACCAAAGAGTTCTAAGAGGACATCGGTATAATGCTTTAGGGAATCAGAAGTAAACAACGGAAGTGACTCATCGAGACGTGCTCGGATTTTTCGGAGGAGCCGGCGGGCATTGTAAAGATTACGATTCCCGACCAGGGAAGCCAAACGGAGACGAAACTCAGGGGCAAAGGCCCGCCAGATCCAGGTGGTGCCGAGGCTTCGGCCTCGCCTCATTTGGGGAAGAAGAGGTTTCTGGGGATTATCGATCCAATGGGATTTTGGTGTTTTTTTTAACAAAGGTCCAAAGTTCATCCACTTGGACCTGGGAAAGCCTGAGATCCCGGAGGAGCATGCCGCTGACCTGCTCACAATGCAACGCGGCGGTGGAGAGCCACCCCCGAATGGTATCGAGCTTGATCTCCAAGACTCGGGAAGTGCCACGAAGTCCCAGGCCCTCAGCCAAGAGCTTGAGACCCATAAGCACTTTCTTCTTGGGACTTCGAAGGCCGAAGAATGCGGTTCCGGTCCGGCTGGAAAAGGCTTTGCCACAAGTTCGGCATAGAAAGAGTCGTGCTTTGCCGGTACTTCGGGTTCGGTAGGTGCCATTGGAGACGACATTGCCCAGACCTTTCTTAGCATGGTGTTTACAGTTTGGGTTGGGACAGCTGATATCCAGGAACTTTGGTTTTGGACCACGTTTCTTCTTTCGTCTTTTGGCCATCCTCTCCTCCTTTCTGAAGAGAGGATAGCATAAGTAGAAATAATTATCAATAAATTATAGGGTCACGACCTAAATTATATTAGATTACAGAAATTCTTTAACTTTTTCCAACTAAAAATTAACGAGAAAACAAAGAGTCTTCTATAAGCTGTAAATGCATATACGTTGTTTTACCTATTCTCGTAGGCGGAAATCCTCCAACCTGGACTACATAACAACCTTGGTTAATCAAATCTTGTTCAATCCCCTTTTGTGTTACCTCAATAAATTCCTTTGCTTGAGCCGCAAGTTGTTCAAAAGGACTAAACATACCTTTTTTCTTTTCTCCAATTATATAAGGTTCTACGCCATGACTTAACTGCAAGAGGTTTGCTATCCATTTGGAATAAACACCAGCCAATAAAGGCACCGTAGGTCTAAACCTCGATATTGCTAATATTGTCCCACCTGTTTCGGATAAAGCTGCAATCCCACAACATTTTTCTGTTCTGTGTGCTGTGAGTGCAGAATTATATGTAATAATATCTCGAATTTTTCGATCTTCTGTAACTGCACCTCTATTTTTTGTAATATTCTGGTATAGTTCATTAATTTTCGGTTCGTATTCGTGCATAGCCCTCTGTGTGATTTCTTCTTCAGATCTTTTGATAATCTTCACCATCATCTCTATTGATTCTTTTTTAAATTTGCCTATAGCGGTCTCATCGGAAAGCATTAAAGCATCGGCTCCATCGAAAACGGCAGTGGCTACATCAACGGCTTCAGCTCTTGTGGGTTCCGGATTCTCTACCATAGAAGATAACATCTGAGTTGCTACAATTACTGGTTTCCCTGCAATCAAACATTCACGAATGATCTTTTTTTGATCTATCGGAACATCGCTAATGTCCTTTTGCAAGGCTAAATCTCCTCTTGCTATCATAATGCCGTAAGATATTTCGAGGATCTCTTGCAAATTCTCAACTCCTTCCGGTGTTTCTATTTTTGCGATTATAGGGAATTTTTCCATGGTAGAAAGGTAATATCCTTCTCCCAAGGAGCCTTTGTGTTGGTTTGACAGTTTTTTCACATAATCCTGAAGGATTTCCACATCGTTACGGTTATTTACAAAAGAAAGGGCGATAATGTCAACATTGTTTTGTAATAAGAACAGAATATTTTTCCTTTCCTCTCCATAACGTGACATTTTTTCCAAATCATAAGGGGGGATTACTGTAATATTTTTAACCGTTAGACCTCTATACAAAGAAACCTCTCCTCCTCGATCTACTACATATGGGATTACTTTTCCTTGAATAGGATTCTGGACTTGAGTTGTTTCGGTAAGAACTGGTCTAATGTCACCTACTTGAATAGTGTTCAAATTTAAATTCTGTTGTTGTTTTATTTTTATAACGTTCGAGACAAATTCATCCCAGTTCACCCATATGACCTTATGTCCAAGGGGTATTTCAGTTGATTCATCTGCTATGAAAACTACCTCGCCCTTATTTAGTAGCATCTTTTCAACGAACTCTGCCCCTATATTCATCTGTTTAATTCTGACCTTGGCGCCCATTAAATCTCCCATAATCATTATAGGTTTATCAAACTTTTTCGCAGTCTCTCTAATAAATTGGATTTGTGAGGCTACTTCGTTACGCTTATCATCACTATCAACAAAGGATAAGTTTATACGGAATATATCTGCTCCTGATTTAATAAATTCCTCTATCGTTGTGTTCATATTACTTTTTTCTATGGGCTTATGGATAGTACAAATAACCTTTGTTCTTTTTCTCTTCGACATAGCTCATCCTCCTTATTATTTTGGTATCAAAAGTTTTACCTTTTTCAAGAAACTAAAAATACTATCTAAAATAAATAAGTTATTCCGCCTCCCGCAGAAGCTTTATATAAAAATAGGTCAACCTCAATAATGCAACAAGATTACTTAATCACTACCCAAAGGTAGAACGTGCCTTCAGATACTCCAGTATCGTACCGCTAACCATTTTAAACACTTCAATGCAGCATCTCGATCCTGAACCGATTACCAAAAGGTGCAACTCCACCAAGGGGCTTTCCAAGCCCTTATTGGCACTGAGGCGGCCACTCTTTCTGAGATTTCCTCCCTCTCCAATTGGGCCATGGCAGCAATCATGGTGTAAAAGAGCCTCCCGGCCGGCGTTGAGGTGTCAATAGATTCCTGGAGAGATATCAAATCCGCATTGTGCTCCCGGAAGATATCGGCAAATTCAAGGAGCTCCCTTGTATTTCTGGCGAGCCTGGCAAGCTTGGAAAAAATAAGACCGGTGATGTGTCCGGTCTTTATGTGTTCAAGCATTTTTTGGGTCTCTGGGAGGCCGATTACGGATTTGCCGCTTACCGCCTCAAGATGATAGACTTCTTTGACATCCCAGCCCTTGGACTCGGCGTAGAACCGGGCACGCTTTTCGTGGTGTTCAGGACTTTCGCCTTTGGCCTGGTCTTCGGTGGAGACCCGAATCCAGATGCCAAAAAAAACTTGGTGTCAGGCATGACTAATTTCTTATTTCTCGCTCCCTTCCGATTCAGTAAAATTGCTCATTCAACTACAAATATTTAATTATTTATGCCCCCAAACTTTCATGTTGCTATATTGCGAGACCTGACCCTCTTTATTCCAGTTTGGATAAAATCTAATTGCATAAATCTCCTGATACCCTATTTTTAGAATAATGAATACGGTTGGCGATTACCTTCGAAATAAGTCAGAATGGGTCCCAGTTCTTTCAAAGATGATTCGGTTCCCTTCCATCTTATAAATGAGTAACCAATCAGCTTCGATATGACACTCTCTACGGCCTTGATAGTTACCAACCAGTTTGTGGTCGTGGTGAAGAAGATCAAGCTCCTCGCCCGCAATGAGAGAACGGATGATCATTTTGATTTTTTCAAGATTCTTTTTCCGCTTCTGCATCTTTTTCACATCTTTTGAAAATTGCTTTGTATAAATGGGGACGTACAAATGGGGACGTACATCAGATACCCAGCTTCTCAAACATGTCCTTTGTATCTTTACATACAATGAGGCCACGGCCGGCATCTGTGTCTTCGAAGGTTTTCAGGGTTGTCTTGTTTGGTATAACAATATCAAACGGTAATCCTTTGCGCAATTCAACCTGATGGTAGAAAAGCGTAATAGCTTGGGTTGGTGAAAGACCAATTTTGTCAAAAACACGTTCCGCCTTTTCCTTCAAATTGGGCTCAATCCTCGCTCTGACCATTGCTGATTTCGACATAGCCTACCTCCTAATGTAATTAACATAGCACAAATGGGATACAAATTGCAAGTATAATGTCAAGATACTTCCGGATGTAACCTGAGACGGTCTCCCATATTGGACGTTGGGTTTTGCAGATGAGAAGTGAACATTCATAGGTGTAACCTCGATTAACAAGTTGACTTGATATTATTCCACATCTTTTAAGACAGCACCGAGGCAATTCAATGGATAACACTCCTAAGCCTTCCCATGTGCTCCTTGCACGGCCTCACTCCCCCCTTTTCTCCCAATTAATCACCGTATCCTCCGTCACTCCAAATTCGTAAATTCCCTTATCAAAAGCCCTTTTCCAGCAATTAATGGTCCCTCCGCCTGCTTTTTATGAGATAAACAACCAGCCCCTTCTTTATCTTTTAGAGCATCCCTTCCAATTTTCGGTTCTCCTCTTAAATACTTGATAAGTTACCACAAGTATGTATACTTTATATGTAACTAAATAGTTCCATAAGAAAGGAATCTTTTATGAAAACGAAAGCCCATCTTGTGCTTCCCCGTGATATTTTAGAAGAGGTAGACCAGATCGCTGGAAAAAGGAGAAGAAGTTCTTTTATTGCTGAGGCCACTCGAGAAAAGTTGGAAAGGGAGCGGTTTTTAAAAACCCTTGATGAAACTCAAGGGGCATGGAGTGATAAGAACCATCCTGAACTGAAAACGGCAAAGGATATGGAACAGTTTATCAGGGACAAGAGACAGTCCTATCGAAAAAGGCTGAAAAGGATTACGAATGAGTAGGTTCCTTTTAGATTCAGATGTAATCATTTGGCATTTAAGGGGACAGAAAGAAGTGACTGAGATGTTAAGAGATCTGCAAAGATTCGGATTACCAGCCTGCTCTGCCCTCTCTGTCCTCGAAATTCAGTTGGGAGTGAAGAAAGGAGGGGAGGAGAAAACTGACCGCTTCTTAAAGTCTTTAAGAATCTTCGATGTGAATATGGAGATTGCCAGCAAAGCAGCCCAATTAATTCGACGGTATAAAGCGAGAGGGATAACATTTGATTTGCCGGATTCTATCATCGCTGCAACCTGCATTTTGCATGATTTGATACTCGTCGCCTGCAATACAAAACATTATCCCATTTCAGAGATAAAATTCCACCCACTCCCCCCAATCAAACCCTAATTTTTGATTCACCATTTGGGGCTCATGACTCTAAATGAGCAAATGAATAAAATGATTTTAAAGATAGAAATATCCATTTGATTTTTCCTTCATTTTAGGTAATATCAGTGTACGATTTGACCGTTCTAACTTTCCGATGGGTGGGTATTTCCTTCAAACTACCTTAGGAGAAAATCATTCCATGAAGAAGGTAGGTATTAAGGGGACAGGTTCTTGTGTCCCTGATCGGGTTGTCCCTAACTCATATTTTGAAAAGATCGTGAATACTAGCGATGAGTGGATCATCAGCCGGACAGGAATTCGGACTCGCAGGATGATCGAGCCGGGTCAGGCCTTAACCGATTTGGCCACACCGGCTTCTGAACATGCCTTGGAGATGGCTGGCATCTCTCCCAAAAAACTGGACATCATTGTCGTAGGGACCTCGACGGCCGACATGTTAAGTCCATCCGCTGCCTGCATCCTACAACATCGACTCGGGGCACAAAATGCCGTGGCCTTCGATGTCAATGCAGCCTGCCCGGGATTCATCTATGGCTTGGCAGTCGCTCAGAAATTTATGCAGGATGGGTCACACCACCACGCCCTTGTGGTCGGGGGAGAGATCATCTCGAACCGGATTGACTACAAAGACAGATCGACCTGCGTCCTTTTTGGTGACGGCGCAGGAGCCGTCGTCCTGGGACACTCCGATGGAAGAAGAGATGGAGAGATTCTCACCACCCATCTCCACTCTGACGGGAATCTCTGGAGCCTACTCCATGTGCCTGGTGGCGGGTCACGCAATCCGCCTTCCCATCAGATGTTGAAGGAGGGGCTTCAATACGTAAAAATGCAGGGGAATGAAGTCTATAAATATGCCGTTCGTACCATGGTGGATGTAGCTCAAAACGCGATGAAATCGAAGGGGATCACCAGCGAACAAATCGACTGGTTCATTCCCCATCAGGCCAACATAAGAATCATGGAAGTGGTGGCCGAGCGTTTGGGCATCCCCCTTGAAAAGGTGATCGTAACGGTTCATAAATACGGCAATACCTCTGCCGCCTCCATCCCAACAGCCCTGGACGAAGGAGTTCGAAGCGGTCAGATTCGACGAGGAGACCTGGTCCTGGTGAATTCCTTTGGCGCGGGTTTCACATGGGGAGCCGCTCTGTTCAGATATTAATTCCATTCTTCCTCTCAAGTTGGGTCAATGTCTTGTTGAATCATCTGATATAATCGCCATTAATTTTCTATGAAACTCTCTGTCCTCATCCCTGTCTATAACGAGATCCATACCATCGGAGAAATTCTCTCCAGAGTCCTCCAAGTCGATCTCCCCGAAGAAGTGATTGTGGTCGATGACTGTTCCACAGATGGAACGAGGGAGTTCCTGAAAGGATCGGAAGCCGCGGTCGAGATTATTGGGAGGGGGAGAAGATTGATTGGATCGACGGATTAAAGGCAATCTTTTATACTTAAAGATATGATTTCTTTGATTAAGAAATTGAATGATGGAGACGATTGAATCCTTCTCAGATTTTCTAAGAAACATAGGAGCGCCGAATTTCTTAGCCATCGGCATCGTCATTATTGTGATATGGCTCTTGATTTCGGGTTTGCGAAAAGGACTAAGGAAAAGAAGTCACGACAAAGGCTCTGAAGAAGATGAAGGTGAGGATTAGTTAAGCCCAAATGTCAAAATCCCTGCCTGCGCCTGCCTGCGGTAGGCAGGGCAGGCAGGCAAATGCCAAATGAATGACAAATGCTTAAATCTCAAAATTTTTATATTTGGGATTGGAAATCATGTTTGCTTTGCACTTTGAGATTTGACATTCATTTGAACTTTGACCTTTGGAATTTGACATTTCGTGAGGATTATTTCTTAAGGATTTTCCAAGAAAGGAGAAATGAGACGGCAAGGGCAATCAGCATTCCTGACATGGAGAAGAGGAAGAAGAGAAGGATCAGCCTCTCCTTCATTACTGCATACTTACTTTCTAAAAGTCCCACATAGAGGATTCCGACGATTTTATCCTGAATGTCCCGGATGGGCTCGTAGGCCGTAATATACCAATCATCGACCACAAATGCCCTTTGGATCCAAGGCATGCCCTTTATGAGAACCTGCTCCTGCACCTCTTTCATCGCTCGAGTTCCAATCGCTCTGTTCCCTTCCTTATCCATGACGTTGGTCGATATCCTCAAGTCACCTAAAAAGATGGTCGCAGTCCCGATTTCTTTCCCTTTATATTTGGCATTCCTGAAGACAATATTCTTAATCCGATCGACGATCTCATAGTTCCGGTTGAGAAGGACCCCTCCTGTCAATACTCCCAAAACCTCGCCATTGAAATCAATGACCGGATGGGCGGATTTCAATACCATTCCGGAGGTCTCCTCCACTTTCTCAACAGGTTTTGCCTTCGGCGTAGGGATCAATCGTAACGTGGCCTTCTCCGCCAGGACTTCCCCCTCCTTCAATAACTCCTCTCTCGAAAGAACCTGGGTCCCTGATATTCCCTTCTTCTCCAAGGCTTTCTTGACAAATGGGTCCTGGATCAGACTATCCCCAGATGCTCGAGGGTTATGGAATCTAAAAAGAACGGTTCCCTTCCGGTCCACCAATGTCAAAAAATCGAGTCCCTCTTCGGCCATCAGGCCTAAAAGTTCGTCTCGGATAGGAGAAACGTTCTTCTCTTTTATTCCCTTTTTTAAAATGTGCCGGAGCGCCGTCCAGTGGATCGTTCGGTCAATATCCCTAATCTTAGAAGCGTAGACCCAACGCGCCGTATTGAGATCCTCTTTGACTCTTTCCTGGGCCTCTTGAATAATCTGGTTCGTAATGAGAGAGTTAACAATGAGGATTGTCACGACACCTATAAAGCAGGCAATTGCCAGAAAAATTAAGGCCAACTGAGTCCTTGTGGAAATCTTCATGCTTGTTAAGGTATCAGAAATAAAGGAAAAAGTAAATAGAAAAAAATTCCTTGCTATAAATTTTTTTTTCTGGTAAATATATTGTGAAAAAATTCTTAAGACACGAGAAAGGAGGTTTCTAATGGGAAAGTTTGATGCCATATACGATGATTATATGAAGCGGCGGAAAGCCGTGCTCGAAATGGGCGGCGAGAAAGAATTAGCGAAACGTCGAGAAAAAGGGCAGACCAATGCGAGAGAGAGGATCGATTTGCTCCTCGATCCCGGTACCTTTACTGAGGTCGGTACTTTTGTGACGCACAGACAACATGAATTTGGTATGGCTGGTAAACTCGTACCTGCTGAGGGTGTCGTCACAGGATATGGAAAGATAAACGGCAGATGGGTGGTCGTTGCCTCCGAAGACTTTACTTCCATGGCCGGTTCCTTTGGCGAGTATCACGGGAAGAAGTTCGTGTGGGCCTTGGACTTCGCCAAAGAGAAGGGATGGCCCTTCATCGGAATCAACGATTCAGGAGGTGCACGCCTCCAAGAAGGAATGGATACCTTGGAGTCGTACGGGTGGACCTTCCGTGCCCAGATCCTCGCCTCAGGAATTATCCCCCAGATCGCCCTGCTCCTCGGCCCGTGCCTCGGTGGCCAGGCCTACCACCCAATCATGAACGACTTCCTCATCCAAAGTAAAACCACTGGGTTCATGGGGATCGCTGGCCCTGCCTTTGTCAAGACCCAGACTGGTGAAAATATCACCCTCGAAAAACTGGCTGGCTGGGAAGCCCATGCAATGAAGTCAGGGGGAACTCATATCGTAGGGGAAGACGACAAAGAGTGTATCGAGCTTTGCAAAAGACTTCTCTCCTACCTCCCTTCGAATAATAGGGAGAGGCCCCCGAGAGTTGAACCGAACGACAATCCAAACAGAGTGATCCCTGAACTCGACGATTTTCTTCCAGACCCAGAGCTTCGAGTCCCATATGACATGTACCCGCTCATCAACATGGTCGTAGATAAGGGGACTTTCCTCGAAATCCACAGATATTTTGCCCGCAACCTCATCGTTGGTTTTGCCCGGTTTGGCGGAAGAGCCGCTGGGATTGTTACGAATCAACCAAAAGTGCTGATGGGAGGATTGGATTGCGATGCCTCAGATAAGCTGGCCAGGTTTGTCCGTTTCTGCGACCTTTTCAACATACCCCTCGTGACCTTCGTTGACTGTCCGGCCTTCTGGATCGGCTCTCCCCATGAGTGGAAGGGAATTCTGCGCCACGGTGCAAAGACCCTCTTCGCCTGGGCTGAAGCCACTGTACCTCTCGTCTCGGTGATCATAGGAAAATCTTATGCGGGTGCTCACTATGCCATGCTCGATAAAAGCATCGGTGCAGACCTCGTCTTCTCCTGGCCAACTGCCAAGGTCAACATCGTGGGTGCTGAAACAGCTGCGAGCGTCATCTTCGCAAAGGAGATAAAGTCTTCCCCTAATCCGAAGGAGACGGCCAAGACACTCATCCAGGAATACCGAACCAAGTACGAACACGCCTATCAGCCTGCCGAACGGGGTTACACGGACGATGTCATTATGCCTCGCGACACAAGAAAATACGTCTGTGCTGCCCTTGAGCTGTTGGAGAACAAGCAGGTCGCCAGGCCTTGGAAAAAGTACTCGAATATCAATTTGTAAACCCCTTCATAGGGATTTTCACTCTCATGGAATAGGTATATAAGACCCGCCTTCAAGCGGGCATCATTATTTATCGGTTCAGTCTCCTCGGTTCATTGCATTCTATGTCAGGATGACTTAAAATTTGTTTAAGAAAATGAACGCGGTCAAACGATTTCAGCAATTTTTACTCCTTTCCTTTCTTCTTCTTGTCGGTTGTGCTCATGTCATCTCTAAGGATTTGAGGCAGAAGGTGGATCCATCTCTTACGTTCACACAGGTTCTTCAAAATCCAAATGCCTACCAAGGCAGAGCGGTGCTATGGGGTGGAGAGATCATCGAGACCCTCAATCAAAAAGACGGAACCACCTTCATCGAGGTATTCCAGAGGCCTCTGGGGTGGAGGGGAGAGCCCAGAGAAACCCTCGCTTCGGAAGGAAGGTTCTTAGTTCTTGCTGAGAAGTACTTAGATCCTTATCTCTTTCGCAGAGGAAGGAAGATCACAGTGGCCGGTGAAATTAAAGGGGAAAAGATAAAACCCATAGGTGACATGGACTATCGGCATCCCTTCCTTTTGAGCAGAGAAATCTACCTTTGGAAGGAACACTATTACTATCCTGTTCCTTACTATTATGACTTTTGGTGGGGCTATCCCTATTGGTGGAGATTTGATCTCTATTATCACCGACACTTCTAAAAACACATTGCCTGAGGATCGCCTCGCCACAATGGTTTGAGGTTAGAGGATCACTTCGTTTGAGGCAGGATCTCTTGTGCCTTGAGCCTCAAGTCCCCCGAAGGAAGGACGCTCCTCTGACCTTCATTTGCAGTATTCCGATGATGCGGCTGGGTTGACAGACTCCTCCCTGTCAGTTATATTTCTCTGGCGTAACAGGAGCATGCAATGCCGCGCAATCCTATCACTCGTAATGGTTACAACCAACTTCACAGAGAACTGGAGAATCTGAAGAAGGTCGTCCGGCCCCAAGTGATCAGGGCTATCGAAGAGGCCCGCGGCCATGGAGATCTGAACGAGAATGCAGAATATGTGGCAGCCAAGGAACATCAATCCTTCATTGAAAAGAAGATCCGAGAAATAGAGCAAAAGCTGGCCAATTGTGAGATTATGGATACCACCAACCTTCCACATGACAAGGTTGGCTTCGGTTCTGTTGTCACCTTGGAGAACCTTAGCAACGGAGAAGAAGTTACCTACCAGATCGTCGGTCCCGACGAATCGGACATCCCCTCAGGTAGAATATCGATCGTCTCTCCCCTGGGCAAAGCCCTGATTGGCAAAGAAGCGGGTGAGGAGGTAACAGTACAAACCCCAGGCGGTACCAAGGGATATACCATCTTGAAAATTGATTAGGTCCGTGAACTAACGCTATGCCCTTTGCTCTTTTCCGCTTTGCTTTCTTAACACATGGACGGCAGTGGCTTTGAAAGAGACTCTTACTTCCTTCCCTTCCCTCAACGATAGGTCTTCCAAGGATTGCTTCGTGACATAGGCAACGAGAGGAAATCCACAATGGAGTTGGACTTTTTGATAGAGGCCCAAGGCAGTAACTTTCACAATGATCCCCGAAAAGACGTTTCTTGCGCTTGTGGCTTCCTTTGAGGAATGGATGGAGAGGGTTACGTTTTCAGGCCGGATGCAAAGAGTTACAATCTCCCCTAAATGGGCTTCACCCACGGCCTCGATCTCCTGACCCGAAATAGAAACGACAAAGGTTCCAACACTTCTTTTAACCACCCTTCCTGTAATAACCGTCTCCACTCCCACAAAAGAAGCCACAAACTCATCTATCGGATGATTCATCACCTCCTCGGGGGATCCAATCTGCAGGATCTTCCCTTCCTTCATGAAAGCCATCCGATCCGAAAGCCTCAGGGCTTCCAGCCGATCGTGAGTGGCAAAGACCGTGGTCGTCCGCGTCTCCCTTAAGATGCGCTCCAGATCTTCCATTAAGGATTCACAGCTGGGAGGGTCGAGAGATGCAAAGGGTTCATCAAGAAGAAGTATTTCGGGCTGGACGGCAAAGGCCCGGGCAAGGTTTGTCCGCTGTGCCTCTCCGCCAGAAAGGGTTCGTGCAGAACGATGGCTGAGATGGCCAATTCCAAATCGATCAAGATGTTCCACCACAATACGATGAATCTCTTGTTTGTTCATCCTTCTAATCCTCAGCCCTGAAGCGACATTCTCAAAGACTGTGGTATCGAAGAGAAGGGGCTCTTGAAAGACCATGACAAGCCTTCTTCGGTATTCGAAAAGAGAATGATTCGAATTCACCCTCTCTCCCTTGAAGAAGATTTCGCCATGAAAAGGTCTTAGTAAATAGGATAAAGTCTGGAGGAAGGTCGTCTTCCCTGCTCCATTCGGCCCGATCAGGGAGAGGACCTCTCCTTCCTGAATTGAAAGGGATGGAACGCTGAGAATTATCGTTCCTCCTTTTTGGACTTCGAGGTTTCTTACATCCAATATGGGGGTAGCTTCTTTGAAGGGCGCTCTCATATCATTCTTTATCGTCTTCTCATTCTGCCATCTGCTATCTCGAATCTAAAATGGGTTTTATTTCGGTCTCTCCCTCTGTTGAATCTGAGTAAGGACCAAATTAATCAAGTAAACCATGAGGAGCAAGATCATTCCCAGAGCGATCGCAATATCGAAATTTCCCCGGCTTGTCTCCATGACGGTTGCAGTCGTTAGAACACGAGAATACCCCTTAATGTTGCCACCCACCATAATGGACGCCCCCACCTCTGAAATGACGCCACCAAAGCCTGCCATCACTGCGGCCAGAAGGGGAAGTTTCGCCTCCTTGATCAGTATCCAGACCATTTGAAGGCGGGTTGCCCCAAGAGCCAGAATTTGAAGCCGAAGTTTTTTGGGAAGTTGTTGAATCGCCGCCAAAGTAATGCCCATCACAATAGGAGTTGCGATCGTTGCCTGAGCAATGATCATGGCTGCGGGCGTATAGAGGATCCCTAAAAAACCAAGGGGGCCATTCCTCCATAGAAAGATGGTGACGAAAAGGCCCACCACCACTGGCGGAAGGCCCATGCCTGTGTTGACAAGGCTGACAATAATCTTTTTGCCAGGAAATTCTGAAAGAGCGATGGCAGTTCCAATTGAAATCCCGATCAATAAACTGATAAGAGTGGCTGTGCCGGAAACTTCGAGGGAAAGGAGGGTGATCCTCATCACTTCAGGGTCAAAAGTAATGAGAAGCCAGAAGGCCTTTTTTATTCCTTCAAGAACGAGATCCATCTTTTCTCCCCCTCTAATGAAGCTTTAAGCTCTAAAAGAGCACGAAAGTCTAAATGTCAAAATCCCTGCCTGCGCCTGCCTGCGGTAGGCAGGGCAGGCAGGCAAATGTCAAATCAATGAGAAATAACTTAATGTCAAAACTTTTAGCATCATTTGGAATTTGAACTTTGACATTTGGCATTTCCTCGTAAATCCTCTTCTTTTTTCCCAGCACCAGGGATGAATAGAGACGATCCAAGTTTTTCCACTCCAAAGGTTTTGATGATTTCTTGCGCCTCCCTTGAAACGATGAAGTCGCCAAAAGCCTTCCCGCCCGCTGCACTGACCTTAGGCCATTTAGCCGGGTTGACCTCAATCACATGATAGATGTTGACCAGAGTAGGATCTCCCTTGACGAGGATATGAAGCGGAAGATTTTTCTTTAAAGCCAAGTAAGTCCCTCGATCCGAAAGGGTGTAACCCTTCTTCTCAGCAGCGACGCTCAACGTTTGGCCCATCCCAAGACCGGTCTGTTGATACCATTTTTCTCCTTCAGGGTTGATCCGTGATGCTTTCCAAATCTCTTTCTCTTTCGAATAAGTCCCCGAATGATCACCCCGCGAAAGAAACAGAGCCTTCATTAAGACAATCCTTTTAAAGGCTTCGCATGATGATTTCATCCCCTTCGTTTTAGCGGGATCTTCAGGAGGTCCCACAATCACATAATCATTATACATGACGATCCTTCGATGGATGCCATAACCTTCGACCATAAACTTCTTTTCAGCTTCTGGAGAATGAACGAGAAGCACATCCGCTTCTCCCCTTCTCCCCATGGCCATGGCTTGACCCGAACCCACTGCAATGGTCTTGACGAAATACCCTGTCTTTTTCTCAAAGAGGGGGATCAAGATATCGAGAAGCCCCGAGTCCTGGGTGCTGGTCGTGGTGGCAAGGACGACCGATTTCTGCTGTGCGGAGGCAGATAGCATTGAACAAGTGAGTATTAGGAAAACGACCCCCCATAAGATGATCCGCCTGTTCATCTTCTGAGTATCTCCGCATTATCAACGTCTTGTATAAAGGATCTTCCCGGAATTCTTGAAATCGTAGCTTCCCAACCCTTCTACCCTCTTTCGGAACCCTTGGGAGTTGAGAATTTCAATGAAGGCCTGAATTCCTTTTTCGAAAAAGGTCGATTGACCAAGGAGCATATCAAAACTTTCCTTGACAATGGGGATGAATGGAAGACCGAGGAGCTTTGAGACAGCGCCAGTCGCAATGCCCACATCCGCCTCCTTTGAAAGAATGGACAGGCCCACTTCAAAGTGGGTACAGACCTCCTTTTCATACCCACGGATTTTAGAGGACGAAATTTTTAGCTTCTTGAGGTAACAGTCTAAGAGTACCCTTGTCCCAGACCCTTTCTGCCGATTGATGAACCGAACCCCTTTTTTAGCCAGGTCTTCGAATCCCCGGATCTGAAAAGGATTCTTAGGAGTCACAACGAACCCGAGATCCCGATAGAAGAGGTTCACCACGACAGGTTTGATATCGGGCAGGTACGTAGAAAGGAAAGGGATGTTGTATTGACCGCTTTTTGGATCAAAAAGGTGAGACCAAGCAATATCTGTGTATCCCATGTTCAAGACCTTGAGCCCCTCTGTGCTGCCTATGTTGGCAGAAAAGATATAGAATTCAGGGTACGATTTCCTCATGTAGGTGTGGAGCATATCGAGAATGGGATCGTTGCTGCCACAGGCCAACAGCGCGCCTTCGATGCGCCTGCTCTTCTGTCGGGCCTCTTGAAGACCTATTTTGGCATTCGATTCGATCCACTCATCAATCAATCCCTTCGGAAAGACCCACTTTCCCGTGACCCGGGTGGAAGGGATTCTCTTCGATTTGATCAATGCATAGACCTGTTTCTCATGGATCCCCAGGTATTTGGCCACCTCCTTTGTATTCATCATCTCCGACATGGGTTCTCCTCCAGCAGATTTTACCTTGCATTTAAGCCTCACTGAACAGACAGGTGTGCTGGAAAAGCTTTACACCTGCCTACCGCAGGCAGGGCGGTACCTCTAAACGTACGGCTGCAGCATTCGAAAAGCATTTTCCGGAGCTCACCTCTCGTGTGAACGAATATGACCCATAACATCCGAAACAATCCGCTTGGTAAAGGTTTGAAAGCATACCTGTCTGGTCAGGGTGTACAACGTTAAGGTTGACTGATGTATCTTAATATGGTAAGATCCAGAATGTCAAGACAAATTATTACAAATAATTACTTTTTTTTACTAATAACTCCAATTTCGCATCCTTATTTTGAGACAAAAAAGGCGGCCTTGAGACCGCCCGTGGAGCCTAAGATGAGAAATTTCTACTTCACACGGCCTTCTACGACCTCCCATTTGATATTCTTAAAGAAGGCTGCAATATAATCCGGCCTTTTCAACCCATAGTCGATCATGAAAGCGTGCTCAAAGACGTCCAAAACGAGCAGAGGATGACATCCAGCCAGATGACCCACATCATGCTCATTGATCCACTGATTGATCAATCTCCCGCTCACGGTATCTTGATACAGGACCGCCCATCCAATACCTCGCATGGTCCCTACTCCCTTAAAATCGGCCTCCCAGTTCTCATAACTCCCAAGCTCTTCCGCCAACTTCTTTCCAAGTGTGCCGGTCTTATTCAATGCTCCCTTGCCACCCAGATTTTCAAAGTAGAGTTCATGGAGCCTCATGCCATTGAACTCCCAACCCAGTCGACGCTTTAATTCGGCATATTCAGGAGTCCCAATCTTTCCTCCCTTTGCCATTTCAGAAAGAGAATCCAAGACTTTATTCGTGTTGGTCACATACCCCTGATAGAGGGTGAAATGGTTTTTTAGAAGGGTCTCGCTGAAGCCCTCCATCCCAATGAGATGACTATAATCCTTTGGTGCATACGCCACGTTCTTAATTCCTCCTTTCTAATATGAATAATCTCATCATAGCAGAAAAATTCCCAGCTTCAAGGTATTTTTTCTGAATCAAGGTCAAAGTTGACGAGATCTAAGGCTCCATCTTCCTCTGTGATAAGAAAGGCGCCCATTTTGGACGCCTTTCTTATTCCTTCGAAATATTTGGTGGTCCCAACGGGATTCGAACCCGTGTTTTCGACGTGAGAGGCCGGTGTCCTAGGCCACTAGACGATGGGACCCTTCGACAGGCTCAGGATGAACCTTCAAATTGGATTAAAGAATTCAGATTTATTTAACCTAAAATTTACAAAAAAACAAACACTAAATCAAGTTTAAATAATGAGTCCAATTTTTCTTGTATTCAAAACCGAGACCAATTATATTTAATAGTGAAATATCATGATTCCAATTCGAGATGCCATTCGTTCGAAGAATTTTCCGATTGTCAACACCCTCATCATCGGCCTCAACATCATTGCCTTCTTCTGGCAACTGCTTCAAGGTCCCCATTTGAAAGAGGCCCTCTTCCTCTTTGGCATTGTCCCTATCCGATACTCCGATCCTGAACTCTCGACGCAGTTTACAGCATTCCAACAGCTCCTTCCCTTTCTGAGCTCCATGTTCCTCCACGGAGGACTCCTTCATATCCTTGGGAATATGTGGTTCCTCTATATCTTCGGAGATAACATAGAAGATAGGCTTGGGCACATTCGATACTTTATCTTCTATATTTTTTGTGGTGTGGCTGCTGGCCTGGTTCACCTCCTCACTAACTGGGATTCCAAAATCCCCACCATTGGAGCGAGTGGAGCGATTTCGGGTGTCATGGGAGCTTATCTTCTCCTCTATCCCCGTGCCCGGATCCTGACATTAATCCCGATCTTTTTCTTTTTTCAATTTGTTGAGCTCCCTGCTTTTATCTTCCTCGGGTATTGGCTTTTCCTTCAATTGTTTTCTGCAAGCCTCGCCCCGCGCAATGTCGCGGGCATTGCGTTTTGGGCCCATATCGGTGGTTTCGTCGCCGGTTTTATTCTTGTCAAAATATTCGAGGTGATTCCAAGGACGGGAATTAACGGAAGCCTTCGCCGGCATACGGAAAGGCAAAGGACTCCTCGTATTCAAGCTGTTTCACCCCAATATTTCCCAGACGAACTGGACAGTTACGGTGTGGTCACTCTCACTTCAAAAGAAGCTAAGTATGGCGCCCGTAAACTGATTTCCATTCCTCAGGGATTGAGAAAGAGAACCCTCATGGTCACCATCCCACCTGGGGTTGAGAATGGTACTCGTCTTCGTCTGAAAGGTTTAGGCAAAAAAGATACCGGTGGGAACCGTGGCGATCTCTTCCTTGAAGTTCAAATTCTGGGTTAGGGGTTGAGATTGAGGTCGTATGATCCCACGGCAATTTCAAATTATCCTCATTTGTAATCACCGCGAAGCAGCCCCTTTGTGCCTTCTCCCTGGCACCATCCTGATTTTTCTTGGAGCTACTTTCCAGATGTTAAGGCAAGCAACAACGGCAAAGATTGCCATGATGATAAACAGAGGGATATAATTTCCTATTTGGTCATGGATAAAACCTGCAAACCATGCTCCAAAGGCTCCGCCTACTCCAACGAAGATCATAAGGGATCCAAAGATTCCCCCGTAGGCATGCCCCTCGAAAAGATCTGCTGTAATGAGGGGTGGGAGGGCCGCTGTCACCGCATATCCCATACCGAAACAAACAGCATAAGAGTACGCCAGAAAAGAGGAGGGGGAGAAGCTGAATAGGATGAGGGTAATCATGCCAAATATGGAGAATGTAATGCCTATCGTGTAAGTCATTTCCCTTCCGATCTTGTCCGACAATCCTCCCCACAGGATTTTACTCCCCAGGCTAACGATTCCGACAATACCGACGAGATAAGAGGCAAACAAAGCTTCCAACCCATGGTCAACAAAAAAAGCCACCTGATGGGTAAAGATGGATTGAGTGATGGAATTGCCCAGGAAAAAGGAGAGACTGAGGAGCCAGAATTGTTTTGTGGTGATGGCTCGGCGGATGGTCCAGGACTGTGAAGTCCAAGCCTCATCAATCACCAAAGGGTCCTTACTGACAGGAGTCGGAATTTTCTCTTCGATATGCTGAAACGAAGTCGTTTGTGGAGGTCTCCTCAAAACCGCAATGGTCATGGAAACGACAACGAGGGGAACGAAGACGGCCACAATTCGGTAAGCCATCCGCCATCCTACCTGGTCAATGAGATATTGGATAGAGGGGACGCAGACCAAAATTCCGACCCCTATTCCGGAAGAGATGATCCCCGTAGGTAAGCCCCTCCTCTCCCTAAACCAAAGCTGTATGAGCGTAATATTGGGTACCCAACCGGAAGCGCCCAACCCTACCGCTGTGACGAGACCGAAAAAGAGATAGAATTGCCACCAGGACTGAATCAAACTGGAAAGGATGAGCCCTATTCCCAAAACGAAAGAACCCCCTATGATAACTTTTCGGGGTCCGGCAGAATAAACCATGTTTCCGACGAAAGGGCTAATGCTGCTGCTAACGATGATAAACAGTGAAAAGGCACCGGCACCGATTGACCGGCTCCAGCCAAACTCCTTAAGAAGGGCCACAAAGAAAACGGAATAGGCATACCATATCCCGTAAACGAGGGCTAAGGTGATGAAGCTAAAGCCGACGATGATCCAGCCAAAATTAAACCCTATTTTATTTCTCATAGCACATTGATATGCCCTTAAGAAAAATTATTAGACATAAGACACCTTGTCAACCAAAAAATCTACGCACGGAACGAACAGGATTTTTCTTATAAAAGAGGTTGAAAGGGTCAGCTAAAATTGTTAACCTTAACAAGGTCTTTCACCGCACCTTTAATTTGGAAGAGGGGGATCTTGAAATGGAGTGCAAAGTTTTGGAAGCCGATATTTCTCCTACAAAGAAGAGTCCTATTTCCCTATTTTTCGAACCAAAAACTGTTGCTGTCATTGGGTCGTTGAGAGAAGGTTATTTTGGCGGTTATGTGGTGATTAAGACATTATTGAAGGCTGGTTTCGCAGGAAAAATCTATCCAGTCAACCCTTCTTATCAAGAGGTCTTGGGCTTGAGGGTTTATCCTTCCATTAAAGACATTCCGGAAAAAATAGATTTAGCACTGATGATCATCAACCGACGATCCATTCCCAATGTGATGAAAGAATGCGCTGAGAAAGCGATTAAAGCAGTCGTGGTTGTATCAGATGGTTTTGCAGAAAGGGATGAGGAAGGAGCCAGGCTGCAAAAAGAAATTGTCGAGATTGCCAGACAAGCAGGAATGCGCATTATTGGACCCAATACGGCGGGTATTGCAAATCCAGCCAATGGCCTCATTCCTGACCCGTACGAAATGGGATATGAAAGAGTGAAGGCAGGAGGAATAGCGATCTGTGCGCAAACAGGAATGATTAATCCCCAGGCCTTTCCTTATGCGGACATTCACTATGGGGTGAGTAAAGTATGTGATTACGGCAATAAATGTGACGTCGATGAGTGTGACCTTCTTGAATATCTCGAAAACGATCCGGCAACAAGAGTCATCGCCATGTATCTTGAAAGCATTCGGGACGGCCGGAGATTCTTAGAAATCTCAAGGAGGGTTAGTTCCAAAAAGCCAGTCTTAATTTTAAAATCCGGGCGCACAAAAGAAGGAGCACGGGTTTCTGTTTCCCATACCGGTTCATTGGCTGTAGATGATCAGATTTTTGATGCCGCCTGCAAACAGGCAGGAATCATTCGCTTAGAAAAATTCAGTGAGATTTTTGAGCTGCCAAAAATTTTTGCGTCCCAACCCTTGCCAAAGGGGAACCGATTGGGCATCGTCACGTTTACCGGAGGAGTGGGGGTATTGGCCATTGATGAAGGAGAAAAATATGGATTATCCGTTGCCAAATTATCTTCTGAAACAATAACGAAGTTAAATGCCATTTTCCCTGACCTTGGAAAGACGATTGTCGATATTGGGCCGCCCATGGCTGTGATTAACAATTATATGGATATCTATTCCGAAATTCTGAAGGCCGTTCTCTTGGATGATAATATTGATTGCCTCTTCAATATCATCTGGACAAGCCCTTTTGAAGACTTCGCGGAAGAATATTTAAAATTTTATGAAGGATTAATGGGAAATTATCAAAAAACCATTGCGACCTGGATCTATGGTCCCAGTTTATCCCTCGTCCATAATATGTCCTATCGGATGGAAGATCTTGGATTTCCTGTTTTCTCAAATATCGAGACGGCCATTAAAGCCCTGGGTATTGCTTATCAATATTCCATCCGGAAGAAAGGGGAAGCATAATGGAGAAGTTTTCAATCATCGATAAAGTAAAAGAAGGAGGCCGGTCGATCCTCACCGAATCCGAATCCAAAAAACTTCTCAAACAGGTGGGGATCCCTGTCGTGGAAACCAGACTGGCAAGAACGAAAAAAGAGGCGGTTTCGCTCAGCCAGAAGATCGGTTTTCCTGTGGCACTAAAAATTGCCTCTCCAGATGTGATTCACAAAAGCGATTCCGGTGGAGTCAAGCTCGGCTTAAATAATGCTGCCCAGGTAAAAACTGCGTATAACCAAATTATGGAAAGCGTTAACCAGAAACACCCTGGTGCAGTCATCCAGGGAGTCTCCGTGCAAAAAATGGTCCCTCCGGGGACAGAAGTGATCATAGGCACCAGCAAAGATCCTCAATTTGGACCGGTCATCATGTTTGGGTTGGGAGGTATCTTTGTAGAAATCCTCAAAGACGTCTCTTTCAGGATCATTCCTGTTGACCGAAGCGATGCACAACAAATGATCAGAGAAATAAAAGGGTATTCCCTGTTGGAGGGATTTCGAGGAAAAGAGCCGGTAAATATTCGTGCATTAGTGGAAATGATTCTTAAAATATCGAACCTTGTAGAGAAAAATCCACGGATTAAAGAACTTGAGTTAAATCCTGTCTTCGCCTGTAAAGATAGTGCGGTGGCTGTTGATGCCAGAATCACCTTGGAAGAGGATCTTTGACCCTACTTATCTTTTCCTTTCCACTCTTAGAGAGACGGTGTTATAGCGATCAGGACACTCCACTTCAATGGTGTCCTTATCCCACCAGGGATATTTCCCACCAAACTGCATCACTGAGAGGTCCGGGAAGATATCGTGGTAAAAGAAGCCACAGAGCCCGCCCGAATCATAGCAGTTCAATACGAACGTTTGACCCGCCTTATGGTTCGCATGGCAGGTCCCTTTTGCGCCTGTAACCGTAGCAATAAACTTAGCGTCAATCTTTTCTTCTTCCATATGCGTCCTTCCATGAAACGATTCAATATCTTTATGCTACAAACCGCCTTTGAGGTTAAGCATAACATATTGAAAGAGAAAGTAGCATATGGTAAAAAATGAATGAGAAAAAGACGAAGGAAAGTCCAAGAGATGATTCAAACAGATGTTTCTCCTCCAACCGACTTCATTCGGGACATCATCGAGGAGGACTTGAGGACGAACAAGCACGGAGGACGTGTCGCTACACGCTTCCCGCCCGAACCGAATGGCTATCTCCATATCGGACATGCCAAGTCAATCTGCCTCAATTTCGGTATCGCGGCACAGTACGGTGGCACTTGCAATTTACGGATGGATGATACGGATCCGAGTGGTGAATCTCTTGAATATGTTGAATCAATTATAAACGACGTCCGATGGCTGGGGTTTAATTGGGCGGATCGCCTCTTCTATGCCTCGGACTATTTTGAGCAACTCTATCAATTTGCGGTTCAGCTGATTAAAACTGGCAAAGCTTACGTCTGCAGTTTGAGTGCTGATGAAATAAGGGAGTACCGCGGCACCTTGACCGAGCCAGGCAAAGAGAGCCCATATCGGAACCGGCCCGTCGAAGAGAACTTGGATTTATTTGAGCGGATGCGGTCGGGTGAATTCGAGGATGGTGCTCATGTCCTTCGTGCCAAAATCGATATGTTCTCTCCAAACATCACCATGCGAGATCCGGTCCTCTACCGCATCAAGCGAGCGGCCCACTATCGAAAAGGTATGAAGTGGTGCATCTACCCGATGTACGACTTTGCCCACTGCCTTTCGGACTCCATTGAAAAAATCACCCACTCCATTTGTACGCTGGAGTTTGAGAATAACCGTCCCTTGTACGATTGGATTTTGGATCAGTTGAACGTGGATTGTCCCCCTCAGCAAATCGAATTCGCTCGCCTTAATCTCAGCTATACGATTCTCAGTAAGCGACGGCTGATTGAATTGGTACAGAAAGGGTACGTCAAGAGCTGGGACGATCCACGAATGCCAACCATCGCAGGGATGAGAAGGCGAGGCTACACACCCGAAGCCATCCGTAACTTTTGTGCAAAGATCGGGGTGGCCAAGAACGAAAATATTGTTGATATTTCTCTTCTTGAGCATTGCGTCCGTGAGGATTTAAATAAACGGACGCCACGGGTCATGGGAGTATTGCGGCCCCTTCGCATTGTCATCGACAACTACCCCGAAGGCCAGGTGGAACAGTTTGAATGTCCCAACCATCCGCAGAATCCCGGCATGGGATCGCGGAGAATCCCCTTCTCCAGGGTACTGTACATAGAACAAGAAGATTTCATGGAGAATCCACCGAAAAAGTTTTATAGGATGGCTCCCAGAAGAGAAGTCCGGCTCCGGTATGGGTACTTCATAAAATGTGTGAGCGTCGTTAAAGATCCCAACACAGACGAAGTGACCGAACTGCACTGTACCTATGACCCAGAGACGCGAAGCGGCTTTGCTCCCGATGGCCGGAAGGTCGATGCAACCATCCACTGGGTATCGGCGGATCATTCAGTTCCTGCTGAGGTACGATTGTATGACCGGCTCTTCCAAGTCGCCGATCCGTTGGAGGAAGGTTCTGATTTTACGAAGTTTCTGAATTCAAACTCTTTGGAAATCCTCAGATCATGCCGAGTGGAACCGAGCTTAAAAGGTGCGGTACCTGGAAGTCGATTTCAGTTTGAGAGGATTGGCTATTTCTGCCTGGATTCTAAAGATTCCTCACCTGAAAAACTTGTTTTTAATCGGATCGTAACCCTTCGCGATTCATGGGCCAAAATCTCAGAGAAAGAAAAAAATAACCACTCACCCCATTATTCTGGGGAATTCCTAATCTAAGTTTCAGATTTCTCCGGTCAAAACTGCCTCGGGACTGACTGCCGATGTCTAAACCGAATACTTTATTACCAATGCCTGATCCCGGATTTAACTTTAGAGGTCTACCACGAACTCAAAATTTGCTTTTTAAGCTTTAGATTTACCGTCGGCCAAGGGTTAGATATGGGGTACGTTAGTCCCTTAGGAATAAAATTGTGCGCGTTGATGTCACAATATTTTTAGCGCCATCATTTAAGAGCCTATTCATGGGCATTCTAGAGCATTTTGGAAAATCTCAACTTTTTGAATGTTGAGGTTTTCCTCTTTGGTTCTGGCTTGGCCAGGTTAGGTTGGTGAATATTAAGATTTGTACCATTTTCGCGATACGGTAATCTTTCATTTTCACAATTCGGTTCAAAGTGCGAATTCTCCTATAACTGCTGTGGCCAATTTGCTGCTTTCCAAATATCGACCGTGATAGTCAGTTTATCTTTCTTCCCTACTCCTGGTGCAGCAGGGTTTTGAACGATGTGCATTGCAGGATCGTTAGGTAGAGGCGAGACGACGCAGAGATAAAAGGTATCCTTGTATTTATCTGCAGCCACTGTTTCGTTATCTGTCAATTCAACATCTCGCTCGGAACTTTGCCCTTTCACCTCTATATGCATCTTTTCTCCAGTCTGAGTCTCCGCTTCAATGTCGTAGCCGAAGTTCCTCTTTTCAACACGGACTAAGCTCTTACAATGAGCTTTGAGTTTTTCCTCACTATAGTTCATGGCAAACTCTTCTACACCGTTATCAGGGGCGTCTTTGACGCCACCAGCTTTGAAGAATTTACGCCATGCTTTCAGTTGATCATCGTTGGTTACACCTTTAAGATAGTGCAGACTTATAAAGCTAACGCCAGGTACGTATTGATGGTTAGTCTCCCAGTCTTGTTCAGGTTTGAATTCTTTAGGGAAAAGGACTTCTTTGGCAGGTCGCACATCTCCCTTCTTTGTGAGAACCCAGAACTCCAAATCCCCGCCAACTTCTTCTCCGAGAACTTGCTGACAATGGATAGTATTATTCAAGAGAACCTTTGGCGAGGGTTTAGGAGCGTCGGTCAAAATCTTAGGTAGCAAAGCCTCCTTGCAAACAGCTTTGCTATCTAATACCTGTACTCCTGTTAGTCCAGTCAAGAAACCTCTTAGTGCTTTCTGTTCTTCTTCGTCTTTAATTCTCAGTATGTCGGGATGTAACATCGGTTTGGAGGTCTGCAACTCGCTGGCCAGGTCTTTGATCAACGGGTCTGTTGGTGGTAAATTCACAAGGGAGACTTCACCTCCTTTGAGAAGTTTCTTGTCGCTTGTCAAAATGAATTCAAATTGATGGTATCCAATGACTCTGTAGCGGGGAGAACGGGCTCTGTAGGGATAGTATTTTTCATGTGCAGGATGTTTCAGAAGCCAAGTGTACAATGACCTAAACCAATCACAGGCACGTGATGTTTTGGCTTTACCTTTTAAAAAATCCTCGTTTTCGAGAATGCCCAAGCGACTCACTTTTTTGATCGGATCTAAAATGCGATCTTCTACATCAGGATGGACAACTTTCAGATCAGGTAGGCCACCCATCGCAGAAGCGATTTCATCTTTTTTCAGGATGCCCATAGCTATTAGGTCTTCGGTGGCCTCTCGGTCTTCGGTCAGTTTGACCCCTTGTTTAGTATTTGTCCAACCGCCGTCTATAGTAGGTATGCAATCCTCCTCTTCCAAGAACTTTTCTATAGGCTCTATGAGTGTGGGGCCAAATAACCTCTCAAAGGATTCAAGACCTTTAGATTTGGTGAATTCAAATGTTGGCAGAAATTGATATTTCCACTTCTCGTGATTCTTGAAACAGTCTATTGCTTCCTTGCAGAGACTGGCCACTTCCCCCGCCAGCCAATGGTTCCATTTGGCCTCATAATTGATAGCGTCTCTGCCTGGCTGTACCAGGAAGTCCGCTTGTATTGGGAATTTTGCCCCACTCCTTTCTTCGCCCAAGGGCAAAAAGGAATAAACTCCTCCATACATGGCTCCTGCTTCCGATGGAGCCAGTTTGTCTCTTTCGTTTAAAGCAAAGGCTATGGCGATCTCTCTTTTCGTTACATTAGCCCTGTATTCCTGTGTTAATCTGTCCTGTTTGACCCAATCTGGCACTTCTTCTATGACACGACGGAAAAACTTGAACTTCTGCTGCCTACCGTCATGTTTCAGGATCGTAATACCTTCTTCGCTTTCTCCGATATTCTCCAGCGTTCCTGCCTCTCCTGTAATCTCATCGATTACTTCTATCTTTTTTAACCAGTGAAGGAATAAGTACAATTCAGTTCTGATTTTCTTTATCTCTTCACGCAAGTTCGAATAGAACCCCTTTTCTCGAAGAGGGATGATAAAGGTTGTTCTTGCATCGTCAATAGCTTCCGATGGTTTATCAATCCAAATTGGTATTACATGCCATGGTACACTACCGGGGTCGTGCCAGTGATTTCTGTCGTATTTGAATTGGAAGCCATTGGAGTAGACTTCTGGACAGTCAGTGATTTTGAAAACGGATTTGAAGCCAATACCGAGATAACCCAAAGTCCCTTTTTCGGGCTTTTTAGATGACCTAATACCGCAAAGAGCCTTTACATCGTTCTCGTCGAATGGGCGTCCATTGTGTGTTATTTTTACCCGATAATCGTTGATTTTGATCTCAAACATTCCAGGCTCATCTATACCTAAGCCAGCATCTTCGGCATTCTGGATCAACTCGAGAATAAAACCTGAGCTCCTGGTGAACACTACCTGGGATATTAGCTTTAACGCATTTACATAATCACTCCATATATGGGTTCCTTTGGACCCTTCTATCCTTTTTCGGATATCTTCTATAGCCTTTTTTCTGCTGGTACTGTTTTCCATAGTATTACCTCGACGACTTCATCGTTGGCCGTCACAATGACTATCAACACGCCGACTATCCGTTTCATGAATCTCTTCAAGTTAGCCGATCAACTTCTTCATAAGTTCACCCTTTATTTTGGCATCTTTGATCGCACCGAAATCCGATATTATCTTTTCGGCTCTTTCGACGTCAGAAATATCATATAACCCGCTCAGATACTTTCGCCTATCATCTTCACTGGCTGGGCAGTTCTTCAATATCTTTCTCAGCATCCGCCGAATGCCTTCTTCAAATTTCAGTCTTTCCTCATTGAGAATCATGGTTTGTTCAGGTGATAAAGCATCACCATGGGCAAGAGCAGACCTAATCCCATAGAATTCATTTATCATCTTCTTAAAGCTGGCCCTTTCGTCTCCGCCGAGGATAGCCCCCGTCCTCTCCCGCAACCTCCTCGAAACGAAGTCCCCTTCTGGAACAAACGACGCTTCCAATGCGATCATGTAGTCAAGTATTCTTTCGTTATCTCGACCTGGATGAAATTCCTTTGAGCCTCCCCAAAGAAAATATCTTCTCGCAATCTTAAACCACTCAGAATCCCACCCTGGCCATTTTGGAGCTTGTCTATAGAATTCATTAAATATAGGGATTTCGTCTTCAGACATCTTGTAGTGGAAAGGTGAGTGGTAGCCCGAGAATGCCATAGGGTAGCGATATTGCGATAGCAGATCACCTGTAGGAGTTCTAATAACTTGGGCCACGAACACAATGTCTCCAGCTTTGAATAGACGCAAGAGCAACATTAGATCCTCAGAATCATATGGGATACGGCCTAATCCTGAAACGTCTTCATCGCCTTCAGGCAAGCTTGGCAGATCATCGTACCATCGCTCGATGAAGTGCTGTCCGATTCTGTTTACAGATCTGAAGACGGCCTTCAATTCATCATAGTTCCTATTATCAATTCTCGTGATGCTTAACTTATCATCGAAGAACAATTTCTTTGATCCTGACTCGAAATTCTGGATTAAGATATATACGGTGTATCCCATTTCCAACCCTCTATGCAGTACATGAACCAAGAATTCCCAATACCCACTTCTTTACCTCACGCAAGTTAACCTTCTTCCATTCCTTGCTTCTCAGATCGAATAGCTCACATTTTCCAAAAATCTTCCTGTATCGTCTCTTCAGCCGAAGCAGGAAGCATAAAACCTTCACGTTCGGTGGAACATCATGGGACTCAAACGGCTTTCGCAGGACTCTCTTGATCTTGTCCTCCGTTTTAACTCTTGACTTTGTCCCCATGCCCGCTGAGGTGGTATCCCTGAAAAAGAAGATGAGATAGCCCTGCTCCTTAACTTTGCTCAGTTTCAAAATATCTCTTATAAGGTGCCTCTCGATATTGAGTGTCTTCTCCGTCCCTAGCTCGATCCCAAACTGTGGCTTGATGTATTCCCCATTGATCTGAAGATCGGGAGAGTCGATCTTAAAAGCATCTTTAGGTGAGAATATGACCATGTCCATTCTATGCCTTGCTCCAACACCATATTCCCTGTGAACCAGACCAGTTTTGTATTTTCCTTTCGAACCTGGCCCACGATGAAAAGATGTCTCTATCCGTTCAGGAAAATGACCCACCAGCTTCGCATACAGTAATCCCTGAAGGTCTCCTTCGGAAAAGAAGCACAATGGCTCCGCGATTACTTCACTACAGAATTCCGCAATGATGTTATCTATTTCTTCCAATTTCAACAAACCATTCCTCATGGCTTACGTCATCTACATAGCATCTATTACTTCCTCAGCGGAAAACACCCTCAATTATTTAAAATACTTATCGTTTACCATCTTCGATAAAGTTCCGTCTTCAACAAGGTTAGATACCGCCATAAAGCCAGACCTTAAGAATCTCATTATCTCGGATTCCTGATCATCGTATTTCAAAAAATCACTTAGGGGTCTCCTGAGATAAAAGCAGATGTATTTGTTAGCTTCCTTAGTTTCAAATCTTGCCTCAGATCCTGTACTCCTGGTTAAGTAATCGTTCAGTTTTTCTAAAATATTCCCATAGGTCCTTTTAACTGCCTGAATATCTTTGGATTCGGGCCACAACCCTATCATTGTTTGAACATCAGGAATCCTTTGGGTTCGCAGAATGATCGGAGCAAACCACTCCTCTTCTAAATATCTTCCTAACCCGATGTGAACCCAAGCGCTCGAATCATATGCACAATCTTCTTCGTTGTGGAAAATTATCCCGTAATGCTTACCCACAATATCGGCCCCTGTCGCCTTGTACGAGTGCTCCAGAATTCCCTTAAAGATGCCTGAGCGTTCTTTGAAGGTGGCATATATTTTCTCCGTCAGTTGATCTCTTTTCACTCTAAACTCACCATACGGGGCTAAGGATGCCAAATCATGGACAGTAAAATTTTCGAACACCATATCATGCCTCCTCATAAACTCCCTGATTTGATCACATAAAAATATCGTTTCTGGATTGTTATTTGAACCAGACGTATTCTCAACGGTTTTCCTTAAAAATTTATAAAGTCGATCCCATAGAAATTCACGTAAAAAATGGGGAGATGAACGACTGTAAATCTTTTCGCTGGTCATTTTAAAGACGCACACTTTATGATCTTCTGGCCTGCCTTGCTCGCTTTGGTAAAGCAAGTAATTATCCACCTGTGTTTTCACCTTCCCTTGCTCATCTACACCTCTTACTCCTAAAGATGAAACGATCTTGTTTTCTATCAAAAGACTCTTGTTGCTATGGTTCTCGGTCCAAATTAAAGCCAAATCTGCTCTACCATACTTCCCCAGGGGATACTGAGTAAAAATTCTTATATCGTCAGTGTTGGGGACGGAAATATCATCCCACAGTTCCTTTATCCACTCTGATGCAAGTTTTTTATCGAAATTAAAGAGAAATCCCAGCAGTTCTGTGAAATAATCTTCCAGAAGATTCCTATCGGGTCTGGGGCGGTAAGAAAACAAGGAATCAAAAACGTTCTTTTTCATAGCACAATTTGACTTGGTTCCTTACTCAGCAGGACCTGGTAACTGGAGCGGAGAGAATCTCGGATGAATAGCTATCTTTGGCTCCTTGCCATGAAGAACAAGTTGTAAGTTATCCCGAATCTGTGAACTGTCCCAGCAAATCTTCTGGTAACACTCCCACCGCCTTTTCCAGATGCGAACGTGGTCTTTCGCCTCATCCTTTACCATATTTTGAAGGTCGGAGGACAGTTTAATGACCTCTTCAATCGGGTTTTTGAATTGCGGGCTGGTGATATACCTCACGAGCTTCTGTGCGATTATTGCCCGTTTTTCTCTTGTGATTTTGGCTCTCAACATTTCAATGAGATGTACCCGAAGTAGGGAAGCCAAAGAAATAGCGCCAAGTGGCGAAATAACCAAAATTCCACTCATTTGGGCGAGTCCACTGAACCCTTTCTTCTGACCAGTTGTTACCAAGACTGCAAAATCTGCTTCCCGTGACTGTTTCGCAACACGGGCTTGGCGAATGTGCTGATTTAATATTTCTGGGGTCCTCTTGCATTCATATATGATAATACCAGCATGTTTGGCATCATATCTTACGATCTGAAGAACATCTCCACCTTTGCCTTTATGCTGAACTTCATCTTCGGGAAATTCGCGCCTGAGACGTGTGGCAAGTTTCTCCTCAAATTCCAAACCTTCGGTCTGAGGCGTCGATCCCTTTTCCAGTTGGCGGATTCGGTCCTCAAGCCTTCTAACTTTATCCTTCTAACCAGACATCAAGCGTTCCGCTCTCCTTCTTTCCTTACGCTGGGCCTTTTTACTTGCCTCCTCAATTCTCTTAAGCAAATCACGTTCTGCTTTCCTCAGTTCTTCTTCCCAATGACGAAGATGTTCTTTTTGGGCCTCGTGAATTCTCAAAGCCTTTTCATATTCTGATTTGGTAAGCGGCTTCCCGCAGACTGGGCAGCGATATGTTTTTGTCATCTACCACCTCCAAATATTCAATGACCAAAAACCAGTTTAACGATACTGAAAATCATGCCTACAAAGAACATGAGTAGAAGTAAATCGAGAAAGAGTCCCCAAATACCTAGGACCACGCCACGCCTGCGAATTTTACCAATCACATAACCAGTAAGCGAATTTGGCCTGACTTCTCGACTGGTAATAGCCAATATCCTATCAACTCTGAAGACTCGTACTTTCCCAGTATCACGGAGTCCACGGTATAACTTAATCCTTCTCGGCCTATGCACTGACCAGCCTTCAACATAATCGAAACCCTTTCCTTCGAATATCCGTCTTGGAAAAAGTAGAAAATCGTGTGGCTTGGGATCACCTTCCGAGACATACGTGATGATCACCCCCTCTCTATCACGTAATGCCTGGGACAAATGGTCTAAGTGTCTTTCTGTCAATGTTTAACAACCCTAGCAATCACATTTTGATTTTTTTCAAACGCCTGCGTGAAGCACTCTATATCCCTGATGAAACCAAGATCATACACAATGAAGAAAAGATTCCCATATTTCGTTTGGTAGGCCAGAATATCGTCATTGATCTCCGCGATGATTTCTTTTTCCCTGCCTTCCCTGGAGCACAGTTTGACGTCAATCGCAAGGTCAATCTTCTTGATGGTGAAGTCTGGGATATACGTTTTAGAAGAGTACTCGATGCTCTCTTTTTCTCTTGAATACGGGATCTCCGCACCTATGAGAAGATTTTCGAAGACATCCTGGACTTCTTTCTCCCGTTCGGGCTTTTCTCTAATGACCTTCCGCAATTTATGCTCCACAAGATTTATAACCTTGAGAATGGCACTAGATTCTGGCCCCGTATCCTTGCCCTCATAAACAGAAGAAAGATCAGTACGCCTTAAATAATCCGACGCCGCCAGCAGAAGCCCTTTTGCCGCTCCAAGCTGTTCCCTATATACACGTTGATCTCTCTCTTTCTCCTTAGCATCTAAGGCATCTTGTATGTCCCCAAATGTCCGAACTACAACAGGACCTGATCCCCGCCAGGTGAAAGAAGAGAACCCCTGATAATATTTCGAATTCTTACCGAAAACCTCCTCCAAGAGCTGAAGGGTTTTCATCACCCAACGTATGTGACCGGGTGATCCTGTCCTTTGCCTTTTGAGTTTATCATCGATTTCTTCGATCAGGTAATCGAGTTGATTCAGTGCGGTCTCTTTTGTCCACGGCTCCATAGAAGGACCTTTGCCTACTTTCTCCATAAGCCTCTGGATTATCTAGGTCGAATCTTTATCCTTTACAGATCGTTCCTCCCAGAATTATCATCACATTCTCTAACAACATCCAACCTCATAATAAACCTTTTTTGACCTTTGAGAATAGAATTCTTATTTTTCAATGCCTCTGATGATCTCGGGAAGGATGACGTGTAGAAATTCGGCAGGGGTAACAATCTTAAATGGATATCTGCCCGATATCTTAAGCTTTTCAAAATGTTGTTTGTCCCCGGTTACAAGGAAATCTACCCTGCCTCTGAAGGCTGAAGCCAAGACCGGAATATCTTTATTGGCAATTTGTCCAGAAAACTTCTTCACCTCCTCTGGGCGAGGTAAAGGAACTACCTTCAGATTAAGCTTGGGAAGATAAGTTTTATAAACTGAAAGTACCTCTGGAACCTTCTTTTTGAGATTCCGCTCAATTTCAATAAGACAGTACTTCCCTGTTGATCCAACGAGAAAGGGAAGCTCGAGACTCAATAGATCTAAAATGAGACGTGGTGGACCTTTGTCGGAAAGTAGGCCAGAAAGAATGACATTTGAATCCAGGAAAATTCTAACGACCTTTTTTGCCATAAGTTTCCTTGAAGAGGCTTTCTCTTTCTTCCATAAGCCCTTTTAGAATTTCTTCAGGAGATAATCCCGCAGAACTCAGAATCCTCTTTATTTCCCTCCTCGCTTCATCCAATTCAAGCCTCTTTGGAGTGATGATGACGGAGTCTCCAACGGGAATGATGGAAACAACCTGCCCTTCTTCAAGGTGACCCATGACCCTTATCTTTTTCGGGATAGTCAACTGTCCTTTCGACTTGATCTCTGTCGTCAATGGTTTGGCAACTTGCATTTTACCCCTCCATCTTCAATGTCTGATTTCAAAATATCAGAATTCAGAATAAATTGCAATAAGCAAAAAAATGAAATCAGAAAAAGGAAAACTTAACCCGAATGGTCTTACCAGTTTTTTAACGACCGAACAAAAAAACTTTTGGCTTGTGGGGGGACTAACAAATCTGGAATAGATAATTCCATTTTACATATAAATTTGGAGATGCAAAGTAAATTTTACAAGTCTCTGGAACGGTGGGGTATTTGTAAACTGCCTCTTGCTCTGGATAACAAAAATGGGTTCGATTCAATTGAACCGAACCCATTTTCATTCTCTGGCTGGGGGACGAGGATTCGAACCTCGATTCACGGAGTCAGAGTCCGTTGTCCTACCATTGAACGATCCCCCAATTTCTTAGTTCGGAGTTTAGAGTTCGGGGTTCGGAGTTCAAAATCTAAATTTGATAATTATGATACCACCAAAAAGCAATTTGATCAATCTTATAGGATCTTCTTTCTAAGGGTATCGATAAGACCCTGCAATGGGATTCCTTCCTGGGATTTATCTTCCATGTTCCTTAAAACTGCCGTACCCTTTCTCATTTCCTCCTCCCCCAGGATGAGAACATATTTAGCCCTTAGCTTGTCAGCTCTTCGCATCTGGCTCTTCAAACTCTTTCCCGCATAATCCAATTCGGCTCGAATCCCTTGAAGGTGGAGTTGATTGGCCAATCGATAAGCTTCTTTGTAAGTCTCTTCGCCCAAGGCAGCGATGAAGAGGTGTGGGTATTGAATAAATTCTTTCTCCTTCGATAAAAGAGAAATCAGCCTCTCCATCCCGATGGCAAAACCGATCCCTGGGATATCTAAGTCCCCAATCTCCTTAAAAAGATTGTCATATCGTCCTCCACCTGTCACCGCATTCTGGGAACCCAACTGGTAAGAAACCACCTCAAAGGCGGTTCGGGTATAATAATCCAATCCCCTCACCATCCTCGGATTTAGGATGTAGGTGAGCCCTGCCATCTCAAGGTATTCCTTTACCTTTTCAAAGTGCCTTTGACATTCATCGCAGATGTAATCAATCACTTTAGGGGCATCGGCAATGGCTTCCTGACAGGTCTCCACCTTGCAGTCAAAGATGCGCAGAGGATTGGTCTCAAGCCTTCTCTGACAATCTTCACATAGCCGAAACGACTTTTCCGTTAAAAATTTTTTTAATTCCTCACGATAGCGAGGCCGACAGGCACGACAGCCTAAGGAATTGATTTGAAGTTCAAGCTTATCAAGCCCTACCCTTTTTAAAAAATGGATGAGCATGAGGATGACCTCAGCATCCACCATCGGGTTTCCCACACCAAACACCTCTGCATCGATCTGATAGAATTGGCGATACCGTCCCTTCTGGGGCCTATCATAACGGAACATCGGTCCGATGCAGTAGAGCTTTGCCACAGGGTCGAAGGAGTAGATTTGATGTTCTAAATAGGCCCGCGCCATGGAGGCTGTGGCTTCGGGCCGAAGCGTCATGGAGTTCCCACTCCTGTCGGTAAAGGTATACATCTCCTTCTCAACGATGTCTGTGGCCTCGCCGATGCCCCGAGCGAAAAGTTCAGTCCGCTCCATAATGGGAATTCGAATCTCTGAGAAACCAAATCCCTCAAATACCTCACGGGCGGTAGCCTCAACAAACTGCCACTTTCCAATCTCATCGGGAAGGATATCGTTGAAACCGCGAATCGCCTTAATCTGCATAGGGCAGCCCTCACATATGACCCACATAAATTATCCTATCCATCCTCAAATGTCAAAAATTGTATAAGTCTCTTTTCCTCCCCTCACCCGTTCCCTCTCCCCAAAGGGGGAGAGGGAGATGGCGGTGAGCTCAATTGAAATGATTGATTCTTGGAGAGATTTAAGATAACCTGAATTTTAGGTTGAGGTTCAGGTAAAGGCGAAGAGGAAGAACCTATGAAAATCAATCCACAGATTTACAGGGAATATGACATCCGGGGCGTGGTGGATAAAGATTTGACCCCTGACATTGTCAGGAGATTGGGGCAAGGGTTCGGAACCTATATGGCTAATCGTGACAATTTCAAACTAGTGGTGGGCAGGGATGGTAGGCTCAGCTCAAAAACTTTCAAGGAGGCGCTGACCGAGGGTCTAACGTCTACTGGATGCAACGTCGTGGATATCGGCCTCTGTCCAACACCGGTCTACTATTTCTCTATCTTCCACCTTGACCAAGATGGTGGGGTGATGGTCACGGGAAGTCACAATCCACCCGAATTTAATGGATTCAAAGTGTCGGTAGGGAAAAGCACGATCTTTGGAGAAGAGATACAGGATCTCAGGCGACTGATCGAGAAGGGAGAATTTATCACTGGTAACGGAACCCTTTCTGAAATCGAGATCATCCGACCTTACCAGGAACATATTAGGAAGAACATTCGACTCAAAAAGAAGATGAAGGTCGTGATCGACGCAGGGAATGGGACAGCAGGGGTTGTAGCCGGACCGCTCCTACGAGATTTAGGCTGCGAAGTGGAAGAACTCTATTGTGAGATCGACGGCCGATTTCCAAACCATTTTCCCGATCCAACCATTCCTGGGAATTTGAAAGATCTGATCGGTCGGGTAAAGAAACTACGGGCTGACGTAGGGATAGGGTATGACGGAGATGCAGACCGCATTGGAGTGGTGGATGACAGGGGCAATATCATCTGGGGCGATCAGTTGATGATCCTATTTTCCAGGGAGATATTGAAAGATAAGAAAGGAGCCACTTTCGTTGCCGAGGTCAAATGTTCTCAAAATTTATTTACCGACATCGAAAAAAATGGCGGAAAGGCCATCATGTGGAGGACGGGCCACTCCTTGATCAAAGAGAAAATGAAGGAGGAGAAGGCCGTTCTCGGCGGAGAGATGAGTGGACATATCTTCTTTGCAGACCGATATTTCGGTTATGACGATGCCATCTATGCTTCGTGCCGTCTCATCGAAGTCCTCTCAAAAACGGATAAGAAATTATCTCAACTTCTTGACGATGTTCCAAAGACATTCATCACCCCAGAGATTCGAGTTGACTGTCCGGATGAGATCAAGTTTAAGGTGGTGGAAAGGGTGAAAGAGGGACTGAAAAAAGACTATCCCATTATTGATGTCGATGGGGTAAGGGTTCAATTTGGGGATGGATGGGGACTGGTGAGGGCCTCAAACACACAACCGGTCTTGGTGCTGAGATTTGAGGCCCTGACGGAAAAAAGGCTCGGCGAGATTAAAAAACTTGTTGAAGGCAAGGTCAAGCAAGCCGTCGCAGCTTTAAAATTCTAAATCGGAAGCACGAAATTCGAAACAAATTCAAATGTTCAAAATTCGAATTTCCAAAACAGAAGCGCATAGGTAGTGTTTAGGAAATTAAGTCATTCGGATTTAGGAATTGTTTCGCCTGCCTGCCGCAGGCAGGGATTTCGATATTCGAATTTCGGATTTATAAACTGGGCTGCTTAGATTAAGGAGGATTCAAATTAACCTCTACCAGTCCATTTTTCTGGGAATCGTTCAGGGTCTAACGGAATTTCTGCCTATCAGCAGTTCCGGTCATCTCGTCTTCTTCCAATCTATGTTTGGAATGGAAGAACCTCCGCTCTTCTTCGATATTATGCTCCACTTCGGAACCCTTCTCGCGGTGGTGGTCTATTTTTGGAAAGATATTTTGGAGATCGCTCAAGGACTGGGAGCGATACTAAAGAGAAGACATAAAAACCCACCACAGGTGAAACTTTTTCTACTGATCATCCTGGCAAGCATTCCCACCGGTCTCATGGGTATCCTCTTCAAGGATTGGTTTGAATCTTTCTTTTCTAAGCCTAAGACGGTGGGGGTCATGCTTCTTGTCACGGGGTTGGTTCTTTGGTTGACCCGCTGGACAAAAAATGAGGGAAGGCCTTTAGAACAAATGCGATGGATTGATGCCATTCTCATTGGAATCGCCCAAGGGTTGGCCATTATTCCTGGAATTTCGCGCTCTGGAGCAACCATCTCCACAGGCCTCTTCTGCGGATTGGATCGGGAGCTATCGGGAAAGTTTTCATTTCTCCTTTCAATCCCGGCGATTCTCGGTGCCATTCTATTGGAATTTAAAAAGATCGATATCAATCAAGAATTTTTGGCCATCCTTCTGGGCACCGCCCTCGCATTTGGGGTGGGAATTTTATCCTTGAAATTTCTAATGAGAATTATTAAATTTGGAATGTTGAAAAGCTTCTCTTATTATTGCTGGGGGACGGGGGCTTTGATGATCTTTCTGGGGAAATAGGGTAAAATTTATTAAAGGAGGGATAACTATGAGAATTAGGGATGTCATGACGAAGAATCCTATAA
>Ga0315312_1000379_pt1 | contig 58134 bp, 51 predicted proteins | sample TDP7_MG_FD_203629 | JGI IMG/M metagenome (GOLD analysis project Ga0315312, IMG submission 203629) | Freshwater sediment microbial communities from Lake Towuti, South Sulawesi, Indonesia - TDP7 | ecosystem: Environmental > Aquatic > Freshwater > Lake > Sediment | place: Indonesia: South Sulawesi... | reverse complement strand
ATTTTGAACATTCGATATTGTTTCGAATTTCGGATTTCGTGCTTCGAATTTTATCCAAGAAAAGTGAATTTTCGACATTACATTGCGCTGTAGGATTAAGTGGTGACATCGTAGTGCCAGGAGGCGATTGCCACTCCCTTGTGGTCGTGGCTTCCGATTGGGGATCCCTTACGGGACTGGTTTGAGCGGGATTGCCTTTGATGATCTGTGCTATCTGTCACGATTGAGGACTACGCCGGAAAATCGCCAGATTTTCTCGAATTGCTTGGGCGGCATCGATCTTAGTCCTGCCATAGGGTCGGCGATGGTGACGGTGTGGTCGGAGACTTCAAGCACAGCGACGCAATGGTCCAGTAAAAATGCATCTTTTACTACAGCCAGGGTAACGCCTGCTTTTTTGAGCTGACTAACGGAGTCAAAATAGCTGTACCGGCATTTAAGACCCTGCCCGCCATAGCGGTCCCGAAGCGCCGCGCACAGGCAAGCCGGCAGGGTCCCCGTTATCGGACTACAGTGGGCAAGTAGTGCTATTTCTCCTTCGTTGGCCGATAGCCCCAATTTTTTAAGTGCCGTGACCGTCGCAGCCGGCCCACATGTATAACTTGTCGCCTGCCGACAAACGCCGTCCGAATCAAACCTTGTCGCAAGATTTTCCAGACGGCTTTTAATCAGGGCGGTGGAAAGAAAGGGCAGGACCGAAAACCAGCCCACGACCACCGCCATCACGATGCAGACCAGCAGCTTCTCAGATCTGCGCGGCAGACGCGATAGAGGAGTGGTCAATCCCATTGTAACGGCTAAAGCCAGGATGATAAATCTTGTGCGGCTTGCAACTATCCAGGCAAGTGGCGGTAAAGAATGCAGCGGACTATTATGCCTGCCCGCGAGTAAGACAGCTATTAGCACCGAGGACAGAATATAGCCCAGCGACCAGTAAGGCTTTTGAGAATTTGAAAAGAGTCTGCCCAGAAAAATGCCCGAAAGGCATATCAAAATGACGCCCAAAGTTTCCAGCCAAGGATTCATTTGCACCTTCCTCCGGCCCCATATTTTTGACAGAGGCATTTTATCAAATTAAGGGCGGGGAATCAAGCGCAAACTGGGTGGATGACGTTTATTGATACCTGTAAAACTAATGTTAAAGGAGATTGTCTCGACTTGTCACTCCTGCGCAAGCAGGAGTCCAGAAAACGCCAGTAAAATGGCTGGATTCCCGCTTTCGCGGGAATGACATCGTTATTATATGCTTCTCATCTTTTATCATTATTTATACAGGAATCAATAGCCGTCGCCGGCACGGCGACGGCCATACAACTTTGACAGAGGGGGAGTCAATAATTGATGCGCAGCCACCTTTGATTTATAATCAGGTAAGCTGAGTGGGAAATTACAGCCTGGTCCGCTGCGCGGCGGCATAAAGTAGTGGCGCGTATGCAGCAGATACAACAGAAAACGAAAATATATACCGTCAGCCAGGTTAATTCGCTGATCAAAGAAGTTCTGGAGAATAATCTGCCCGGCTGGCTGACCGTTACCGGCGAGATAACCGATTGGAAGCTGCACCATAAAGGGCACTGTTACTTTTCACTGAAGGATGAATATTCCAGACTCCCTTGTGTTATGTGGAGCGACGACTTCAGGAAGGTAAAATTTAAGCCTGAAAATGGACTGGCAGTAATCGCTGAAGGTTATATCGACGTCTACTGTCCGCAGGGTCGGTATCAGTTCTATGTTGAGTCGATGATGCCCGCCGGAGTAGGGGCGCTGCAATTGGCATTTGAGCAGATGGTCAGAAAGCTCCAGGCCGAGGGCCTTTTTGACGAGGCTCACAAAAAGCCGATTCCGCCTTATCCGGCGAGGATTGGCATCCTGACCAGCGAATCGGGCGCCGCGGTGCACGACATAAAGGATAGCATCTGGCATCGTTGGCCCTGCGTCAAATTGTTTCTGTATCCGGTGCCCGTTCAGGGCGAAGGCGCAGCACAAGAAATCGCAGCAGCTATCAGAGACATAAATAGGCGCAATAAGCAGCTCCGGCTCGACCTTCTCATTGTTGGCAGGGGCGGCGGGTCGTTAGAGGATTTATGGGCCTTTAATGAGGAAGTTTTAGCCAGGGCGATTTTCGATTCCAAGATTCCTATTATTAGCGCGGTCGGGCACGAAGTAGATTTCACAGTGGCGGATTTTGTTGCCGATGCCAGAGCCTCCACGCCCACAAAAGCAGGAGTTGTCGCGGTTCCAGATATGCAGGAGGTTCTGGGGCAGTTGGCCTATTACCAGAACAGGTTACTTTCAACGCTCCGGTCCAAACTTGAGTTGTGCCGGCAAAGTTTGCAGACTGTTCTGGCAAGTGCGGTCTTTAGAAATCCGTTATTGCCCGTCCGCAACCGCGAACAACAACTGGATGAGCTAAGTACCGCTCTGGCCAACTCGACAAAGGCTCTATTTGCGAAACTTAAGGATAGACTCCATTTTTTCTATCAGCAGATGGTTAAAATTGAGCCGCATCGCCTGTTGGCCAGAAAAACAGTGGATTTGAACAATTTGCTCAATCGAGCCAGCGTAGCGATAGGCCGAATTATCGCCGAAGCCAAGATGCAGCTTACCGCCCAGGCAAATCGTCTGGCCGGATTGAATCCAAAATCTGTCCTGCAGCGCGGATACAGCATTACCAGGAGCAAGCAGACTGGTTTGCTGGTAAAGACCGCTTTGGATGTTCAGATAGGGGATTTGCTGACCACAGAGCTTGCAGACGAGAATTTGGTTGAAAGTCAAGTGACAAAGAAGTAAAAAGGCAAAGGTGGAAGACAGAAAAATGCCGGATATGAAGCAGAAAAATGACATCAGCAAATTGAGCTTTGAGCAGGCGATCAAGGAGCTGACCAGTATTGTAGAAAAAATTGAGCAGGGCGAGATTCCGCTTGAGAGCAGCCTGCAGCAGTACGAAAGAGGAATGGCCTTGATCGCACACTGCCGGACGATATTGCAGAAGGCTGAGAAACGGATCGAAAAAATATCTGCAGAAGACAAGTCGGAAGACAAAAGTCAGAAGACGGATGACAGATGACCATAAGACGTAGGACAGAATATCGACGTACGACATACGAAATACGACATACGTAGTACCAGAAGCGAGCGTGGCGGAATTGGCAGACGCGCAAGGCTTAGGACCTTGTCCCCATAAGGGGGTGGAGGTTCGACTCCTCTCGCTCGCAGTTGAAAAACCCCGCGATTCATTGGGGGTTCCTTAGCAATTATTGCGGGGTCTTAACGCTGCTGGTAAGATCGGTAATCGGGAATGATTAAGGAATACTTTCACCTCAAGGAAAGAAAAACAACCGCCAAGATTGAATTCGTAGCTGGTCTGACGACATTTCTTACGATGGCGTATATTATTTTTGTCAATCCGGCTATTCTTAGCGCAGCCGGGATGGATAAACAGGCATTGATAATTGTCACCTGTATAGTAAGCGCCGTAATGACAATCATTACGGGTCTATCTGCCAATGCCCCGATAGCGATGGCCCCAGGTATGGGACTGAACGCCTTTCTCTCATATACGCTGGTTCTGGGCGGCAAAATCACCTGGCAGACGGCTCTGGGAGTTGTGTTCCTTTCTGGACTATTGTGCTACCTGCTGACTTTGCTGGGCTTGAGAAAGCGGCTGGTCGAGGCGATACCCATAAGTCTGGTTTCAGCTATATCGGTTGGGATAGGGCTGTTCATCACATTTATCGGCTTGCGCAGTATGGGTATAGTTGTCAAAAACGAAGAGACGCTCGTCGCAGCAGGACCGCTGACCGGCACGGTTCTTATAAGCTTATGTGGTTTGCTGGTAATGGCTTTTTTGGAAATCAGAAAGATAAAGGGCTCTTTGTTAATTGGAATAATGTTTGCAACCGGCGTAGCTGCTGTCTCCGGTTACGTCCAAAAGCCGGCAGAGCTACTATCTTTTCATTTCGATATCAGGCCCGTCGCATTTCAACTCGACATTTTGGGGGCATTTAAGTGGAGCTTGTTTGGAAGCATTTTTGCTTTGATGTTTATGGATATGTTCGATAGCATCGGAACGCTTGTTGCTTGCTGCCATGAAGCTAAGATGGTGGATGAAAGGGGGACCATCAAAGGCTTAGACCGTCTGCTGCAGATTGATGCTGCGGCCAGTATGTTAGGCGCTGCGCTAGGGACATCGACCATCACCTCATATATTGAATCCGCTGCCGGGATTGAAGAAGGGGGGCGAACGGGACTGACTTCGCTGGTTACGGGTATTTTATTTCTGCTGGCCTTATTTTTTGTGCCGGTCGTGGGGATGGTGCCTGACTATGCGACCGCACCGGCCCTTGTTATGGTAGGACTATTTATGATGAAGGAAATCAAACGGATAGACTTTGCGAACTTGGAAGAAGCCTTTCCAGCCTTTATCATAATGGTGATGACGTCGCTTAGCTACAGTATTAGTACAGGCTTGGCGTTTGGCTTTATTTCATTCGTGCTTATAAAGACTATTTCGGGCAGGGCAAGAGATGTCAAGCCGACTATGTGGATTATTGCGATTTTGGCATTTGTATTTTTGACGCTGGATCGGCTTGCGGGTGTAATTAACTATTTTAGGCAGCTTATGTAATGAACAAGCCGCAGAGGACACAGGGGTCACAGAGATAAAAAGATACGATACTTGCTCTGAGTTCTCTGTGCTCTCTGTGGCGAAAAAGGAGGTTATCAAATGGCAAAAGTATATGTTGGAGTAAATCTGGAGTTTGTAAGGCATGCGGATAAGCCCTTTGAGTGGGGCATCGAAAAGGCAGCCGAGTTGGGCTACGAGTATGTTGAGCCGTGGGTGCACTGGGGCCGGGAGCTGATGAGCGAAGCCGGCTACTACATGACCGTCTCGATGCTGGACGATCCTTACCGCATCAAGCGGGCGTGCGAAAAGGCCGGCGTAAAACTGTCGGGCTTATCTTGTCACAGCCCGCTTTGCAGGCCGGATATAAGTGGCAACTACCTCAAGCAGGCAATTCGTTTCGCAGCCGAATGCGGCGCTCCAGTGGTCAATACCGATGAAGGTCCCAAGCCTCCGTGGACAACCGAGGAGCAAGACCATGTTTTGATGAAGTATACGCTGACCGAAGCCGCGGCAGTTGCTGAGGCCCGCGGTATTATGATCGGTATTGAGCCGCACCAGCAGTATAGCAAAACCCCCGATGGCCTGGACAAAATTTTTAAGCTGGTGAAATCGCCGGCTATGGGCATCAACTTCGACACGGGCAATGCCTACCTTAGCGGGCAAGACCCAATTGCCTGGCTAAAGCGGGTGAAAAATAGGCTGGTCCACATCCATGCCAAAGATATCTCGATTCAGCATTCCAAGGCTGAGCGCGGCAAGGTTACTGGTACTCCGGCTGGTTGCGCCTGCGGCGAAGGCGTCATAGACTGGAAAAAGGTGATTTCGGTCTGTAAAGCTGCACCGCGTGACATCGTGCTGAGCGTGGAGTGCGGCACAATAGACCAGGCTGAGCGGAGCATCAAGTATCTCAAGCAGCTCATGTAGCGGCTTGAACCGGTTATTGGAGAATGGATGTCTGGTTGTGCGCAGGAGCCAGGCTTATGAATAGACATTGCGGACTTTGGTACGCGGCGGCAATACTTGTGCTTGGCATGGTGGCTTATGGCAGCAAGTTAGCGACACGACCTTTGCGGATTGTGGTCGACGCTAATAGCGTTTTGGCTTGCTCGGGCGACGCGGTTCTTTTACAGTACCAATACCGTGACGTTCCGTTCAAGCCGTATGTCAAAGAGCTCTTTACACCAAGCGGGCTGAACGTGCTGCTGGATGCTCCCAAGGATCACCTGCACCACCATGCGCTGATGTTCGCGGTTGCCGCCGAGGGTGTGAATTTTTGGGAAGAGACGCCAACCGCTGGACGCCAAGAACACGGGGGCTTCACCGACATGGTGGTTGCCGAACATGGGGCAGAACCCAGTGCCGGTTTCACTGAGCTTGTCCATTGGATAGACTCCACCGGCCGGGAGGTGCTGACAGAGCATCGTACAATAGAGGTTTGCCAGGTCAATAAACCGGGGGCAACGGTGCTGACATGGCGAAGTGAACTGGCAGTCCCAAAGGGTAAGGAATCATTGGCTCTGACGGGGGCACATTATTTTGGTCTTGGCATGAGATTTCTGCGTTCTATGGATGGGGTGGGTGAATTCTGCAATGCCGATGGCAAAGATGGTACGGTTTTCCGGGGCGAGGAGAAACTGATGCGGTCGAAGTGGTGCGCGTATACGGCAACGGCTGATGGCAAGCTGGTAACTGTCGCTATGCTCGGACACCCCGTCAATCCGCGACATCCGACGATGTGGTTTACCATGAACAAGCCTTTCGCTTATCTCTCAGCCACGTTGGCTCTGCACGAGGAACCGCTCAAGGTCACGGCGGACGAGCCATTGGCGCTAAGGTACGGCGTGGCGTTGTGGGACGGCCAGGTGCAGACAGAGCAGATTGATAAACTTTACGTACGATGGGTAGATTGGATTGGCAAAACCGGCAGGTGTATTTACCACAGAGAACGCTGAGACCGCAGAGGAAAATTAAAAACAAAAATCTCGGCGCTCTCTGCGGCCTCGGCGGTAAAAAAGGTGTGTGGAACTTCAATGATCTTAATTCTTAGCGTTTTTGGTTGATTGAAAGCATGTCGAGGCGTATCCTGCGTGCACATGGAGAAAAGCTAAACTACGAGAAGAAATTAGACTGGAGGTATTTGTTATTAAAGACGCGAATCGAACAATGGCTGTGTTCGCCGGTTATGTAGTTACAGCCTGCGCGGCCTGCGCCTTGGCGCAGGACTGGCCTCAGTTCCGCGGGCCTGGCGGTTTAGGCGTCAGCAACCAGCAGGGTCTGCCAGTGACCTGGAGCGCGGAGAATAACGTCCTGTGGAAGGTTGCTCTTCACGGAGCAGGCGCCTCAAGCCCGATCGTGATGGGAGGGCGGGTGTTCGTCACCTGCTACAGCGGCTATGGCGTGAACCCGCAGGAGCCGGGCGAGGTTGCCGAACTGAAGCGACATGTGCTGGGTGTCAATCGCGCCGACGGCAGAATCCTGTGGAACCGGGAGGTCAAGGCGAGAATGCCAGAGCCACCGTATTGCGGTTCTATGCAGCGGCACGGATACGCTTCCAGCACCCCGGCAAGCGACGGCGAGCGCGTCTACGTTTTCTTCGGCAAGTCGGGCGTGTTTGCTTTGGACCTTGAAGGGCGTCAGGTTTGGCACGCTGACGTGGGGTCGGGCACGCACGACTGGGGCACGGGCGCGTCACCGGTGGTTTACAAGAACCTCGTCATAGTCAACGCCAGTATCGAAAGCGAGTCATTGGTGGCGCTGGACGCGCGAACGGGGAAGGAGGTCTGGCGCGCCGACGGGATTCAGGAGGCGTATGACACCCCCCACTTCGTTGACGTCCCGGGAGGGCAGACGGAACTGGTGCTCTCGATTCGCGACTGGCTTTTCGGATTTGACCCGCCGACGGGCAAACGCTTGTGGAGTTGCCAGGTCCCGAACAAGCACAATAACAACCCCAGCGCCGTCGCCCACAACGGCGTTGTCTACTGCATCGTGAGCGGTCCCGCGCGGTCTGCTTTGGCAGTTTGCGCCGGCGGGCGCGGCGACGTGACCAACAGTCACGTGCTGTGGAAAGTCGAGAAAGGCTCCAATGTCTCCTCGCCGGTCTATCACGACGGGTATGTCTACTTTGTGGACGACGTTCTCGGCACCTTCTATTGCCTGAACGTGAAAACCGGTGAAGTTGTCTACGAGGAGCGGTTCGCTTCGGCGCGTGAGATTTATGCCTCGCCCGTGCTGGCAGACGGGAAACTGTTCTACGTCTCCCGCCGCAATGGCACCTTCGTCCTTGCCGCCAAGCCCAAGTTTGAACTCCTGGCGCAGAACGACTTGGGCGATAACAGCGTCTTCAACGCCAGTCCCGTCGTGGCTGCTGGCCAGCTGCTTTTGCGTTCCGATCGATTTCTGTATTGCATCGGCAAGAGGTAGCGAACGGCTGGGCTGGAAAGAGCCGCTCAAGATCATGGTCGCTGAACCATTGACATTAAGGTACGGCGTGGCATTGTGGGACGGCCAAGTGCGCCCGGCACAAATCAAAAAGGTGTATAGTCACTGGGTTGACTGGTCACGCTGAAAAGAATTTAAGGGGAAAGATTATGTTGGAAGGAAAATCAAAGAACAAACAACACAGGTTGACTCGTCGGCAATTTATTCGCCGCACCGGCGCCGCGGCCGCGGCATACGTGCTGGCAGGGGCATCGGCGCAGCGTGCACTGGGTGCTAATGAGCGGATCGGTGTCGGCTTTATCGGCTGTGGTGGCCGAAGCGGTGCACATTTTGAAGCTGTCCACTGGCTAAAAACCCAGGCCAAAGAGCCAGTGGACATCGTGGCTGCCTACGATGTCTATCGACCGCGACTGCAGCAGCGTGCGCAAGGCTACGGCGCCAAGGCCTACGCGGACTATCACGAACTGTTAGCGGACCCAAACGTCGATGTGGTCTGCATCGCTACGCCCGACCATCATCATGGTTATCAGGCTATTGACTCAGTTCAAGCCGGCAAAGATGTCTACTGCGAAAAGCCTGTCACCCACTGGCGGCAGTTTGAACTGACCAAACGCCTGGCGGCAGAAGTAAAAAGAATCGGGCGAGTCTTTCAGCTCGGCACGCAGGGCATGTCCGACTCGGCCTGGCAGCAGATGAAGAAGCTGATTGCAGATGGCCTGATCGGCCAGCCGATTCACGCTGAGTGTGGCTATTTCCGCGTCGGCGACTGGGGCGAGCGGGGTATGCCGATAGATGACCCAAACGCCAAAGCAGGGCTGGAATTGGACTGGGAGGCTTTTCTGGGCGATGCGCCGAAGCGGCCTTTTGATGTCAGCCGGTTCTTCCGCTGGCGGATGTATGAGGATTATGCCGGCGGGCCGTCGACCGACCTTTTTCCGCATAGCCTGACACCTGTGATTTTTATGCTTGGTGTCGCAATGCCCATCGCGGTAGTGGCAACCGGCGGCAAATTCCGTTACCAGGAGCGAGAGGTGCCTGATACCTTCAATATGCTCATAGACTATCCAGAGAATATCACGGTTGCCGTGCTCGGAACGCAAGGCAATGACTATCCTGGTACGGGCAGTCGCGGCGCTGGTGGGCGTCTGCCAGTGATTCGTGGCTGGGAAGGAACGTTGACCATCGAAAAGAATGAGATTGTTTTTGTTCCTGCCGATGGGTCTAAGAAAAAGCCACAGCGTTTTGCCATCGAGCACGGCGAAGATTTTGTAGGATACTGGAAAAAGTTTCTGGATTGCTGTCGGCAGCGCAATAAAGAAACGCTTAGCCCGATGGACCTTGCCTACCATGTGCAGACGGCGCTGCAAATGGGTATGCTCAGCCTGCGCGGGGGCAAAATGGCGCGCTTCGACGCAGCCAATGAGAAAATCGTCCTGTAGTAGAAAAGGCAAACAGCCACAGAGGCTTGTCCTGAGCGAAGCCGAAGGGATACAGAGTTCACAGAGCTAAAAAATAGAATATTTCCTCTGAGTTCTCTGTGCTCTCTGTGGCAAAGATTGGGGAAGACAGAATGAACAAGGATTATATCTTGGGGATATTGTTCTTTAGTGGGCTGTGGGGGATTTCTGAAGCCGCCCTCGGCGGTGCTCTATATCGCGCGCAGGTGCCTTATGCGTCGGTGCCGCTGACTGTCATCGGATTTACAATACTGACCTTTGCTTGCATCTATTTGCCGCAAAAGGGTACAGCAACACTTATCGCAGCTCTGGCGATGCTGTACAAGTTCCTAAATACACCTTTTTACTCCTGCCATCTTCTGGGAATACTTCTGATTGGTGTTTGCTATGACCTTTTTTTCCATATTCTGCCGATTAAGAACCGCTCGCTTTGCTCGGCTGCTGCTGTGTACCTGAACTACGCTGCCTTTGCGCTGCTTATTACGTATGTGTTCGGCTACGAGCACTGGGTGCAGGCAGGCTTTGTGAAGGTGTTGCGCCATATTGGAATACACGGCAGTATGACAGCCTTGGCTTGTTCGGTGTTGGTGCCACTAAGTTATCGCTTAAGTGAAAAGCTCAAGAGCCTGTATGATAGGCCGTTCGTGGTCCGGCTGGAATTGGCTCCGGGCGGCGTAATGGTTCTTACTGTGGCCTTGTGGCTCTTTGGCGTAATAGGCGGTTATTGATGGCAAGCGATCCCAGGCTTATTTTGTGGGTTGGCGCAAGGCATTCCGGCAAAACTACCGCCGCAGCAAATCTCGTAAGGCTTGCCCGTCGTGAAGGATTTAACGTAGCAGGTCTGTTAGCGCCGGCGTTGTACGACGGCCGCAGGCTTACTAGTTTTGACGTTCTTGACTTGCACAGCGGAGCCAGAGAACTGCTGGCAAGGCAGAAAACCGGCGCAACAGAATCCGGTCCTTTTAATTTCATTCCGCGTGGTCAGCACCTCGGCAGAAAAGCTCTGACCGGTACAGCGGCAAAGAGCGCTGACCTTGTTATTGTCGATGAGTTCGGACCCGTGGAACTTGCCGGCGGAGGTTGGCGCAAAAGTGTTGATTGGCTGCTGGTGTCGAGCCAGGCCGTGGTTCTACTCGTTGTAAGGGACGAGTTAGCGGAGAAAGTCAAGCTCCTTTATAGCAAATTTGCCAGCAGGATACTTACCGCTGCCAATTATGAGTCGCTTGACAATGTCGTCACACTGCTGGCGATTCGACGCCGGGCAATCGGAGCAGAAAGATGATTAGGCTCGATTCGATGTTGATGATCGGCTCTGCGGCAAGCAATGTCGGCAAGACCGAGCTGGCCTGTGCCATTCTCGGCAGGTTCGCCAAAAGCACCTGTCTCGTTGGAATAAAGGTCACCACCATAAAGGTTAGCGATGGGCGGTGTCCTCGTGGTGGCCAGGGTTGCGGTGTTTGCTCGTCGCTAAAAGACGATTTTTGCATCATAGAACAGAGCAATACTAAATCAAATAAAGATACCGGAAGACTTTTGGCTGCCGGCGCAAAGCGAGTCTTCTGGCTGCGTGTGATGAAAACACATCTTAAGCAAGGCATAGCTGCTCTGCTTGATTTGATCGGGCCGGGTGCAATTATGGTTTGTGAGTCAAACTCGCTGCGGCGGGTGGTCGAGCCGGGGCTTTTTCTCATCGTTAGGGGCTGCGACAGCCGTGTCTGGAAGAACTCAGCCCGGCAGGTAAGAAACTACGCCGACAAAATTGTAATTTCAGATGGCAAAAGTTTTGATCTTGATATCGAGCGGATAAAACTTGCAGATGGCAGGTGGTTGTTACCGGAACAAGCGACCGCGATCATTATGGCAGGGGGCGACAGCAGTAGAATGGGCGTCGATAAAAGGATGTTGCCGATAAGTGGCCGACCAATGATTCAAATAATCTACGAGCAGCTTCGCGGCGCATTCGACCAGATACTTATAAGCGCTGACCAACAGAAGAGGTTTGCCTTTCTGGGCCAAAAGGTTGTGCCGGATAGAATCCAGGGGCAGGGGCCTTTGATGGGCATAGCTTCAGCTCTTGAAGTTTCAGCCAACGAACTTAACTTCGTCGTTGCCTGCGACATTCCGTGCATCGACCTGCACTTGGTTAGGCGTATGCTGGCGGAAGCCGCGAAAGCAGACATTGTTATTCCAACGACAGGCGATGGAAAGTATGAGCCGCTCTTTGCCGTATACCGAAAGAGCGCTCTACCGGCTATAAACCAGACACTATCACTGGGCAAACGCAGGGTAGCAGATATATTTCCTCGCTGTAAGGTCAAGTATGTTGAGCTGCCGGAAAATCTTATAAATCTCAATACAATGGCTGAATATGAGGAGTTTTGCAGAAGCGTATGATATTGTAATGAATTCGGCTCGTCGGCTTGGCAGCCAACGTGTAGAACTTGGTCTGGCTTTGAATCGCGTGCTGGCAGAGGATGTGGCCTCGGATATGGATATGCCGCCTTTTAATAAATCGACCATGGATGGCTTTGCCTGTCGGCGTGCGGATCTGGCAAATGAGCTTACGGTAATTGAGACTATACTAGCCGGTGCGATGCCGAAAAGAACGGTCGGCAGGAACCAGTGCGCCAAGATTATGACCGGTGCCGTTGTGCCGCAAGGGGCCGATTGCGTGATTATGGTTGAGCATACCGAAGCCGTTGCCCATAACAGGATTCGATTTGTCGGTAAAGACACGAATAGCAATATTTGCCCAAAAGGCCAAGATGTCAAAAAAGGCGACGTTATCCTTCGGGCTGGTGTGCTGGTCAAAGCCCAGCATATAGCGATGCTGGCCAGTTTTGGCTGCATCAGACCTCTGGTGTCGGTGCAGCCGAGGGTCGGCATTATTGCCAGCGGCGATGAGCTGGTTGAGCCTGACCAGAAGCCGACGGCCTGCCAAATCAGAAACAGCAACAGTTATCAGTTGGCCGCCCAGGTTGCAGATTCTTCGGCGATACCGACAAACTATGGAATTGCCGCCGATACGAGAGAATGTATCGGCGAAGTGCTCAAAGAAGCGATGGCAGAAAATGACGTTGTGATTATATCCGGCGGCGTTTCAGTGGGTGATTCCGACCTGGTTCGTGACATTCTAAAAGGAATCAACGTCAGACTTTTGTTCGAGAGGGTTGCGGTCAAGCCGGGCCGACCTACGGTTTTTGGCGTTTCGGGCAAGGCGTTCTGCTTCGGCTTGCCGGGCAATCCAGTATCGAGTTTTGTTATGTTCGAATTGCTGGTCAAGCCTTTCCTGTACAAGATGATGGGACACGATTTAAAGCCCACTTTCTCTCGCGGACAGTTGCAGACGACAGTAAAAAGACAGATGGCAGAAAGGGATTCATGGCTTCTGGTTACCTTGGCAGAAAATGGCAGGGTTGCTCAAATTGACTATCATGGCTCGGCACATATTAACGCTTTGTGCGAGGCGGACGGGCTGCTTTGTGTGCCCGCTGGCGTAGCTGAAATTAAAGAGGGAACGGCCGTTACTGTCAGACAGATTTGATCGAAAACTCGGCGATGCAATAGAGGTGCTAAACTCAAATGATCAAAGTAGCCATATTGACGGTTAGTGACAGTTGCGCCGGCCAAAAAAGACAGGACGTGAGCGGCCAGACTATAAAGCAAATGCTTCCGCCGGACAAATTTGAGATTTGCGAATACAAAATCGTACGGGACGAGCAGAAGGACATCGAACGCGAGCTAACGTACTTTGCCGATGAGCTCAGAGTGGATATTGTTCTTACCACTGGCGGCACGGGACTTAGCTCTCGTGACGTCACGCCGGAGGCCACCGCTGTGGTCTGCCAGAGGATGGTTCCCGGCTTGGCGGAGATCATGCGGCTGGAAGGACTGAAAAAAACAAAAAATGCTGTGCTTTCGCGAGCCGTAGCGGGTGTCCGTGGAAGTACACTGATAATCAACTTGCCCGGCAGCCCAAAAGCCGTTAAAGAATCGCTGGATGCGATCATGGACGTACTGCCCCACGCTGTGGACATGTTGCACGGCAAGGGACACGAATGACCGATTGTTGGGTATTGTGACAGGGGATATGGAAAGGAAATGTCGAAATTCGAAGCACTAAATCCTAAATTCTAAACAATATCAAAATTCAAATTTCAAATGTTCAGAACGTTTTGAATTTTAGATTTAAGTTATTTGAATTTGTTTAGGATTTAGATATTAGAATTTAGGATTTTCTGTGAAGGCTTCGCGGGAACCCAAACGCAAATGGAGGTTGCAAAGCTGAATGGCGCATGAGGGTCTTTGGGAGCAACTTGAGAAGCTCGACGGGCAAGCGACTGCCAGGCGGGCGAAGTGCCGGTATCTGACAGACCCGGACCGCTACGTTGTCACTATGCTGAATACCGAGTACGTGGTGAATCTTGCGGGTAGAGAGATTCTCACTGTTGCTGGTTCACCGTCGGGGTCAGCTCGTCTCGGCGAAGGCCCAAGCCGGAGCGGGGCAGGTTTCCTCCAGCAGCTTTGCATTCTTGCATACTTGATAAATGCGAAGGATTTACCGCTTGCCGGCAAGCTGGTCGGGGCCGAGTCTCTGCCCGGCGGACAGTTTTTCTTTCGCGGCCCGCACAGCCTTCCTACGGACAAATTAGAGCAGGCATTTGGCGCTCAGCCTGACCGGCTGTATGAGGCCGCTAAGCGGTTCGATGCCAAACGGTGTGAATTTGGAGACGCTTCAGTGCAGTTGTATGTGTTGCCTCGTATTGCGATAACCGCCGTCGTTTGGCGCTCCTGTGAGGAATTTCCCGCCCGCGCGTCGATATTGTTTGACCAAACCGCCGGTGCTCAGTTGCCGCTGGATGCGCTGCAGGCAGCGGTCAATCTAACTGTCGAGGCGCTAATTAGGGTATACGGAAACCGGGATACCAGGATGCAGCAGACCAGGATAACAGATTATCAGGACAAAGATAATTCAACTGTAGCAGATAAACCTGATACCCTGATGGCCTGATATCCACTTACTGATATCCTGATAACCAGATAACCTAAGGCAGTTACGTCGTCTATGCTTTATTGGCCCCCCGGCCAAGGGCAGGGGCTAATTAGCCCTGCTCCTTGAGGCAGGGGTGCGTACTGTAAGTAATGGTAGGCAAAGTTTTTATGGCCCCGATCCGTGGGGCCTTGACCGCATTGCTGCCAGGCGATAAACTGGCTTTTTTGTTACATCCACGATGCAAGGTCTAAAGATAGCAATCGGCGGCAAAGGGGGCGTGGGCAAGACCACCGTTTGTGCGGTCTGGGCATCACTATTCGCTCAGGACGGCTTTGATGTTCTGGCTATCGATGCCGACCCAAATGCCAATCTGGCTCTGGCTTTCGGCATACCTGCCGAGCAAAGCCCGAAGCCACTGATTCAGATGAAAGAGCTGATTGCCCAGCGTACCGGCACTCGGAAAGACGCGGTGGGTGCATATTTCAGGCTGAATCCGAAAGTTAGCGACCTGCCGGAGAAGTATTGGGTGCGGCTTGAAGTAGAACTTACCGCAGTCCTAGGGACTCCTTTCGGAGAGAACGCTGAGACCGCAGAGGAAAAATCGAAATGGCGTAAGCCATCCCAGCGATTGAAAATCTCAGCCCCCGCCGGTTTGCTTCGCAAACGCGAGGCAGCGGGGGCGAACTCGGCGGTAAAAATAGCAGGGATAAAGCTGCTGGTTTTGGGGGCGATTACACAGGCTGGAGTTGGTTGCGCCTGTCCGGAAGGGGCGTTTCTAAAAGCGCTTTTGACCCACACAATTCTGCAGCGACAGGAACTGGTTTTGGTGGACCTGGCAGCCGGCGTGGAGTTCATGGGAAGGGCAAGTGTACAAGGCGTCGATGCACTGGTCGTCGTGGTTGAGCCGGGCGGCAGGAGCATCGAGACGGCCAATAGCGTAGCGAAAATGGCCAGAGACCTGGGCATCAAACACGTCGTGGCAATAGCTAATAAGATTACCGAAACCGGCCAGACCGATATGATAAGGTCTCAGTTGAAGGACATATCTCTGCTGGGAAGTGTTCGCTATAGCCGGTCTGTGCAGCAGGCAGACATAGAGCGTAAGCTGGTTACTGAAGCTGATGTGGAATTTGTGCAGCAGTTGCATCAGGCGAAGGATGCGTTGGTGGACTTGATTTTGTCCGGCACCGTAAGTGCCTAAAGTTAAAAGTGCCTAAAGTGTCTAAAATTGCAATTTTAGGCACTTTATCCGCCAGACGTATGGCGGATTTAGCTCACTTTAGGCATTTTGGTCAGACAATTGTCGGTCCGGTGACAAGCGACTTATGTAGTTGTGTCGGAGATGAACATGCGTAAAGTGATAATGGTAGATATTGGAAGATGTTTGGCCTGCAAAAGTTGTGAAATAGCCTGTGCGGTAGCACATTCGGCGTCCGGCCGTCTTGAAGAAGCAGTGACGGAGCAGCCAAAGCCGCAAAAAAGAGTGACGATCGAGGCGGCAGGAGAATTTGCGGTGCCGATGCAGTGCAGGCATTGTGAGGACGCGCCTTGTATCGCCGTCTGCCCGACAGGGGCGATCTACCGGTACAAAGCCGACAGTCCCGTATTGATTGAACAAGCCAGGTGTATCGGCTGTAAGTATTGCATCGTGGTTTGTCCTTTTGGCGTCATCGACGCCTCCAGCGACGGCAAAGCGGTAGTTAAGTGCGACCTCTGTATTGAGCGAACGAGAGCTGGCCAAGAACCGGCCTGCGTTGAGGCCTGCTCCACAAAGGCGCTGAAGCTGGTCAGCGAAAAAGAGTTGACCGCCGATAAGCGTCGGCTTGCTGCCCAGCAGCTTGCCCGCCAGACGTATGGCGGGCTTGTCGTCTCGATTCAGCACCCCTGCCCCAAGGGGCAGGGCTAATTAGCCCCCGGCCTTGGCCGGGGGGCAAGAGAATACTCAATGATCACTGTGACTATATGCGTGGGTAGCTCCTGTCACATCAAAGGTGCCCGGCGGATGATAGGCCGCTTCAATGAGGTTCTGGCTGAAGAGGGCCTGCAGGATAAAGTCGAGTTGAAAGGCTCATTCTGCATGGAGCACTGCGGCAAGGGCATTAACTGGAAGATCAACGACCAGATTATCAGTAGCGTCAGTGTCGAGGAAGGGGCCGAAACCTTCCGAGAAAAGGTACACGGTTTAATCGAGGTTTAGTATGGAGCTTTCCAAAACCCAGGTGGCCACGCATACAATCGCCATTCTGCAGCACACACCCAACGGGGTTCTTCTTGTGGACAAAGAAACCCGTGTTCGGTTTGTCAACCCGGCGTTTTTGACCATGTTTCAGTGTCGCAACGAGGAACTTTCGGGCCGAAAGGCAGCGGAATTTGTTCACTCTGACTGCTTCGAACGCGCAATCGCTGCTGGCGGCTCGCTGATGGTCAAGCAAAGTGTTCCAGAGCACGGCGTTAGCTTCCGCGTGGGCATCTTCCCCATAGAGGGCGAGGATCTCTATTGTGGAATCTTCATCGACATCTCGGAGGAGGAAAAAGCCAGGAAGGACCTTCTCGATTTGAAGGCGCAGACACTGCAGAGGGCACAGGAAGTAATCTCACGACAAATGCAGACCGCTCAGGAAATAGCCAGACTCTTAGGTGAGACAACAGCCGAGACCAAGGTACTTTTGATGAAGCTTATCTCCCTCTACCGTGAAGAGGGCCAGTAGGAATTCAAAAATCAAAATGCAAAATGCAAAATTAAGGATGTCATTGCTGCAGAGCGGCAATTCCGCAATTTTGATATTTGATTTTTGATATCTAATCTGGATGTTGTTATGAAACTATTCTACGAATGGGGCATAAAACAGCTTCAAAAGCACAGCGAAGAGCTCTGCGGCGACAACGTGGCTATTGCGCCTCACGCCAAATCTGTCACGCTGGCTCTATCTGACGGATTGGGAAGCGGCGTTAAAGCTAACATTTTATCGATCCTGACCACGCGGATTGTCATGCGCTTACTGGAGAATGAGCTGCCGCTGGGTGATGTGGTAGAGACTCTCAGTAAAACGCTGCCAGTCTGCGAGGTCCGCAAACTTGCTTACAGCACCTTTGCTATCGGACAGTTCTTCTCCGATGGACGTGCCAGAGTAGTAGAGTTCGACACGCCGCCAGTTATTTTATTACGCAAAAGGAAATATGTCCCTGTCGTCTATGATGAGCGGGAAATTGAGGGCAAGACCATTCGCGAATCGGAGCTTGAGCTGCAAATGGGAGACTGGATTGTCTTTGTTTCTGATGGCGTGATAAATGCCGGCATAGGAGGGCTTTATCCGCTGGGATGGGGCTGGGACCAGGTCGTGCGGTATCTCCAAGAGCATTGTCACCCAGACCTTTCGGCGCATGAGCTTGCCGATAAGCTCGCGCAAGCCGTCTGGGACCTGTACTGCAACAGGCCTGGCGATGATGTCAGTGTGGCCGTTATAAAGGCTCGACGTAAGCTTCTGGCCACTGTGCTGACTGGCCCGCCGTTGGACAGAAGCATCGACAAGAAAGTAGTTGATAGATTTGTGCAGCGGCCCGGATTTCGAGCGGTCTGCGGCGGAACTACTGCCAAGATTGTCGCCCGCCATTTGGGAGGAAAGTCATTAGACGTTGACCTGTCAACAATGACACCCGATGTTCCACCCTTGGCCAGGCTCGAAGGTATTGACCTTACCACCGAGGGGACACTGACTCTTACTAAAGCTCACGAACTGCTGACCTCGGGCGCAGATAAGCAGATGCTGAAGTTTCAAACAGATGCGGCGTCGGCGTTGGCTCGTTTGTGTTTGGACGTCGACGAGGTACATTTTATCGTGGGTCTGACGGTAAACCCTGCCCATCAGAATCCTGAACTGCCCGAAGAGTTGGGCATGAAATTGTCGATAGTGCGGTCAATTGCTGAGCAGTTGCGAAAAAGAGGTAAGGAGGTGACAATCGAGACCGTGTAGCTAAGTGCCTAAAGTGCGGAGTGCCTAAAATGCCTAAAATTATGGATTTTAACTTTAGCTCACTTTAGGCACTTTAGTCACTCTGAGTAGGGCTAACTGCCTGTTGACGCAAAGCGAATGTTCAAATAAAATGTTGGTTTTCTATTTATCTTGACCGGCCACGTTTAAGGAAACGAGCTTGACTAATCAAGATAGCCAGTTCATAGAGCAGATTGTTGACCGCTACGATCGAGACGTCGGGATGCTGATACCGATGATGCAGGACCTGCAAGCTGAATGTGGCTATCTGCCCCCAGATGATCTGCGTGAGCTGGCAAGGCAGTTGAGTGTGCCGCTGAGCCGTCTGTATGCCGTGGCGACATTTTACGCCTCATTTCGCCTCGCCCCCAAAGGTGCGCACGAAGTGTCGCTGTGCATGGGCACGGTGTGCTATCTAAAAGGTTCAGCGAGTATTTCCGAGGCAATTTGTAGGGAATTCAAGGTTGCGCCAGGCGGCACGACACCCGACCGATTGTTCAGCTTCACCGCGGTAAACTGTGTAGGTGCCTGCGCTCTTGCGCCGGTAATGGTCGTGGACGGCAAATATTGCGACGGCGTTACGCCTGAATCGGCACTGGAGATTTTGCACGGTTTAACCGCAGAGAACGCTGAGGCCGCTGAGGAAAAAACGAAATTGAAAATCTCCGCGTCCTCTGCGGACTCGGCGGTAAAACAAACCCCGCCGAAGGAGGCCGCAAGGTGATCGATGCCCTGGCAAAATTTGCTAGTATTGCCGATTTCGAGAGCTTTGCCCGGTCTTTGCGCAGCCAGGTGAAAACCGCTACCAGGTCAATAAGACTTTGCATGGGCACGGGCTGCCAGGCCAAAGGTGCTGCCAGACTGTACGAACTGTTTGAGGAGGCGGTCAAGCAGTCCGGTCAGACTGGCAACATCGAGGTAAAGTGCACTGGCTGTCACGGATTGTGCCAGCGCAGTCCTCTCGTAGTGGTCGATCCGGCCGGAATATTCTACCAGCAGGTTGAAGAACCGGATGTAGCTGAAATATTCCGTGAAACGGTGCTCGGGGGAAGGGTGGTTCCCAGATTGCTGTATCAAGACCCGCAAACCGGCAAGAAGCTCGAAGGGGCAGAAGAAATACCCTTTTACAAGGTTCAGCAGCGGATTGTCTTGTCGCAAAATGGCCGGATTGACCCCACAAAAATCACCGACTACATCGCTGAAGGAGGATACAGTGCCCTGGTGAAGGTTCTGACCTCGATGACGCCAGAAGAGGTTATCGAAGAGGTGGAAGTGGCAGGGCTGCGAGGCCGAGGTGGCGGCGGCTTTCCAACCGCAAGAAAATGGCGCTCCTGCCGGTCCGCCGAAGGCTCACCCAAATATGTCATCGGCAACGGCGATGAAGGTGACCCCGGAGCCTACATGGACCGTTCGCTTATGGAAGGCAACCCGCATTCGGTTATCGAGGGCATGCTCATCGGGGCTTATGCCATCGGCTCAGGATACGGCTATATTTATGTCCGCAATGAATATCCGCTTGCGGTGAAGTACTTAAGAACCGCGATCTCGCAGGCCCGTGAAATCGGACTGCTTGGTGAAAATATCCTGGGCACTTCCTTTTCTTTCGATATCCGGATCAATCGCGGCGGTGGGGCATTTGTCTGCGGCGAGTCCACCGCGCTTATGGCCTCACTGGAAGGTCGCTCAGGCGAACCCCGTGCAAAGTATGTCCACACGGTTGAAAGCGGCCTGTGGGGAAAGCCCACTAACCTTAACAACGTAGAAACCTGGGCAACCGTCCCGCACATCATCAACCGGGGCGGAAAATGGTTCGCCGGCATCGGAACAGAAAAGTCCAAAGGGACCAAAATATTCAGCCTGGTCGGCAAGATCACTAATAGCGGCCTGGTAGAGGTGCCGATGGGCATTACGCTGCGGCGGATAATTTATGAAATCGGCGGCGGAATACGCGATGGCAAACGTTTCAAAGCGGTGCAGACCGGAGGCCCTTCCGGCGGATGTATACCCGCCGAGCATCTTGATGCCCGCGTGGACTACGAGGAGTTGACAAAGCTCGGCTCTATGATGGGCTCGGGGGGCTTAATCGTCATGGACGAGGACACCTGTATGGTGAACGTCGCCAGGTATTTCACCGAATTTCTGCTGAACGAATCCTGTGGCAAGTGCACCCCTTGTCGGGAGGGCCTGGCCCAGATGAGGCATATCCTTCAAGGCATCACCAAGGGGCAGGGACAAGCAGGCGATGTCCAGAAGCTGCAGGACCTGGCGGAGATTCTTTCTGGAGCAGCCCTATGTGCGCTGGGCACAACGGCGGCAAACCCGGTTCTTTCCACGATACGGTATTTCCGTGACGAATATGATGCGCACATTCTGGACCGTCACTGCCCGGCTAAAGAGTGCCGGGGACTTTTCCTTTACCAGATTGACGCCGAAGCCTGTAAGGGCTGTGGTATATGTCTTAAGAATTGCCCGGTCGATGCGATAACCGGCGAAAGAAAAGTAGCGCATGTGATTGATCAGGAAAAATGTACCCGCTGTGGAACGTGCTGGGAGAAATGTCCCTTCACCGCAGTGCTAAAGGTATGAGGCTGCCAACATATTTCAAGGAGGCTTGGAAGTAAATCCGAAATTCGAAATCCTAAATACGAAACAAATTCAAAATTCAAATAACCAAATGTTCAAAACGTTTTCGGTCATTGAGATTTCGGTGATTCGGATTTGTTTCGGATTTCGAGATTCGATATTCGAATTTGTATCAAAGGAAGATAAAGAGTGCCTACAGTAACTATTGATGGACATAGTGTTGAGGTAGAAACGGAGGCGACGGTTCTGGATGCCGCGAAAAAGGCCGGCATCTGGATTCCAACGCTCTGCTATCACCCGGCCCTTTCCAGCGAAGCGTCATGCCGGTTGTGCATTGTAGAACTTGACCGGGGAGACCGGAGACAGCTAATTACTGCCTGCAATTATCCTGTGCGTCACGATATTGTTGTTTACGTCCAGAGTGAACGCGCCCAGCGCGCTCGTGCCGGCGTGATGGAATTGCTGCTTGCCCGGGCACCTGACAGCCAGGAGCTGAAAGAATTGGCTGAGCGGATGGGGGTCAAAAAAACGCACTGGCCAAAAGTTACCGAGAGTCAACGAAATTGCATCCTGTGTGGCTTATGTGTTCGCGTATGTGAGCAGATAATCGGCAAATCTGCAATCGGATTTGCCGGGCGCGGCGCGGACCGAACGGTTGCTGCGCCTTTTCGCCAGCCCTCGCAAGACTGTATTGGCTGCGGGGCGTGCGCAGCCGTTTGCCCAGTGGGAACTATCAAAGTCAGAGTTCACGAGGATGAGCAAGAGGTGGAAATATCGCCATTTAAGTCACGGGCCAAGCTGCTTGTCTGTAAGCAGTGCGGAGCTCCTATTCTCAGCGCGCAGGTATGTGAACAGGCCCTGAGTAGAAGCGACATCAACTGGCCGGAGCTGCGCAAATGTCTGCGCCTTTGTCCGAAATGCAGGAAGTTGCTGATGGTTGAAAGGTTACCAAAGTACTTGAAGGAGGCCTTGAAATAAATCCGAAATTCGAAATCCGAAGCACCCCTGCTTTCGCAGGGGTAAACTCGTCCCCGTGGAAACGGGGACAATATCGAAATTCAAATGTCTGGATGAGTTTGATGTTTGAGATTTTGAATTTTTGTCATTTGAATTTGTTTCGGATTTCGAAATTCGAAATTCGAATTTGCACGTATGGAGAGTTTTATGGATGCCAAAAAGCGCAGCAGTGATAAAGCAGCGCAGAAAATGATAGCTCACATGGCCAAGTCCGGCCAGCAGAACGCCTGGGACAGGCTGGAGTCGCAGTTGCCGCAGTGCGGCTTTGGCAAGCTGGGGTTGTGCTGCCGCATTTGCACGATGGGGCCATGCCGGATTGACCCATTTGGGCAAGGGCCACAAGTTGGCGTTTGCGGAGCCGACGCCGATACAATCGTGGCGCGGAACTTTCTGCGGGCAGTTGCGGCTGGCTGCAGCGCGCACAGCGATCATGGTCGAGGCGTTGCGGAAGTATTTTTGGCAACAGCTAAAGGCGAGGCCCCGGGCTATCAGCTCAAGGATACGTTGAAGCTGTATAAGCTGGCTCAAGAAATGGGCATCGAGACCAAAGACCGATCCGCCAATGAGATTGCCGCCGATGTCGGGCGAATTGCGCTGGAGGAGTTCGGTAAGTCGCAAGACACCCAGATAATGGCCCGGCGGGCGCCCAAACCACGCCAGGAAATCTGGGGAAAGCTCGATATAACGCCGCGGGCGGTCGACCGTGAAGTGGTTGAGGCCCTGCACAGAACTACTATGGGCGTCGACCAGGATTATAAAAGTATCATTATGCACGCCAGTAGAACTGCTCTTGCCGATGGTTGGGGTGGGTCCATGCTGGCTACTGAGCTACAGGATGTGCTTTTTGGCACGCCCTATCCGGGCCGAGGCGAAGTGAATCTGGGCGTGCTCAAAAGAAACGAGGTCAATATAATCGTGCACGGGCACGAGCCTATTCTTTCGGAGATGGTGGTCGCTGCCGCGCAGGATAAAGACCTGCTGGCTGAGGCCGAAGAAGCCGGCGCCAAAGGAATCAATGTCGCCGGGATTTGCTGCACCGCCAACGAGCTGCTGATGCGGCATGGAGTTCCAATCGCCGGCAACTTCCTCTCTCAGGAATTGGCCATCGCCACCGGGGCGGTCGAGCTTATGGCGGTCGATGTGCAGTGCGTAATGCAGGGACTGGCGGAAATTGCCAGGTGCTTCCACACCAAGCTAATCACCACCTCGGACAAGGCAAAAATCCTCGGCGTTCAGCATATTCCGATGCAAGAGAAATCCGCGCTCAGCACAGCCAAAGAAATAGTCAGGATGGCTATCGACAATTATAAGAATCGCGGCCAGGTTACTATCCCGAACCAGAAGTCCAAAGCGGTAGTGGGTTTTAGCCACGAGTCCATAAATTACATATTGGGCGGCAGGTTCCGAGCAAGTTACCGGCCGCTGAATGACAACATCATAAATGGCCGAATCCGCGGTGTTGTGGGTATAGTTGGCTGCACCAATCCCAAAGTCCAGCAGGACTATACGCATACCACTCTGGCAAAGGAATTGATTAAGCGTGACATTTTGGTATTGACGACCGGCTGTGCGACAATCGCGTGCAGTAAGATAGGCCTGACCAATCCTAAAGAAGCACTCGAACTGGCCGGGCCGGGTCTGCGGGAGGTCTGCGAAGCGGTGGGCATTTCGCCGGTGTTGGTTTGCGGCAGTTGCGTGGACAATAGTCGCCTGCTGGTAGCGTGCACCGAAATCGTGCGCGAGGGCGGCCTGGGCGAGGACATATCCGAAGTGCCCGTTGCAGGCGCGTGCCTGGAATCGATTACCGAAAAGGCGATTTCTATCGGGCAGTATTTTGTGGCCAGCGGCGTGTTAGTGGTTTTCGCCAGAGAGTTGCTGCCGATTGCCGGCAGTAAAAATGTCAGCGACTATCTGTTCGGCGGCATTGAAAAAGACTTGGGCGGCCGATGGACCGTTGAGTCTGATCCGGTTAAGGCCGCCGAACTGATACACGCACACATCGAAGGCAAACGCGATGCTCTGGGAATCAACGTGGCTAAAGAGCGAAAGCTATACGATATGGCAGACCGACGAGCGCTGGCAGTGGAGTAAAAGACAGAATATCAGAAGACCAGGCTATCAGGTAGCGGACATCAGGTTATCAGTATATCAGGTTAATCAGACTAAAGCCATAATAGCTTTTGCTGATGTCCTGATGTGCTGATATCCTGCATCCTGGTTTCCTGATGACCTGATACCCTTAGTACGAAAGGCGGATTAATGTATGTCGAGGATCATCGCTTCAGCAGCTATACGTGGTGCTCATAAGATAGTCAAACAGGCTGAGGATATCCTGTCACGTGCTATCAAAGAAAAGGGCAAAGACTATCCGGTGGCATTTCCCAACACAGGTTACTATATGCCGATCATATATTCCATGACCGGCATAGCTGTCGAAAAGCTCGGCGACTTTGAGCGGGTGATGGCAGAAATAAAGAACTTATTGCCCCCGCCTGTTGATGATGATTTGTGGATACCGTATTTGGGGCCGACCCTTGATGCGGGCATGGCCACACTTTTTGCAGAGGAGGTCATTGAGGGCTGCAAATATGTGATCGGGCCAAACCCCGTGAATGGCATCTGGCTCGGTGCCGCAGACGATGTAATCTTGCGCGAACGCGGCATCCAGTTCGTGGATGGTACTGCCCCCGGTTTTGCGGCGGTAGTCGGCGCCGCACCTGATGTCGAAACGGCGGTGGACATCGCCCGCAAATTGCAGCAGCGGTGTCTTTACGTTTTTATGCACGCGCATCACAACGGCACTACGTTTGCCGAACAACTGGTGCAGGGTGGCGTACAGATGGGATGGGAAACGCGCCTGGTGCCTTTTGGCAGAGATATAACCTCGGCAGTATATGCACTCGGCTTTGCCAGTCGGGCGGCGCTTAGCTTCGGAGGCGTAAGTCCCGGTGATTTCCACCGTAATCTTATCTACAATAAAAACAGAATTTTTGCCTTCGTCCTGGCTCTGGGCACCGTCACCGATGAATGGTATGCTAACGCAGCCGGGGCGATCAACTATGGCTTTCCGACCATCGCCGACTCCGACATTCCACAGATTCTGCCGACCGGCGTGTGCACATACGAACATGTGGTGTCGAATATCCCGCACGGTCAGATCGTGGAAAAAGCTATCGAAGTCCGTGGGCTGAAGATAAAGATTGCGGAGATTCCCATCCCGGTTCCAGTTAGCCCGGCATTTGAAGGCGAACGCATCCGAAAGGAAGATATGTACTGTGAGTTCGGCGGGCAGAGAACGCCCTCTTTTGAATGGCTGCGGATGCTGGACATCAGCGAGGTCGAAGATGGAAAGGTAGAAGTAAAAGGCTCAGACGTTGATACGGTCCAAGAAGGAGGAAAATTGCCGCTGGCAGTTGTAGTAGAAGTAGCGGGAAGAAAAATGCAGCCGGATTTTGAGCCCGTGCTGGAGCGGCAAATTCATACGTTTATGAATGAGGCGCAAGGACTTTGGCACATGGGCCAGCGAGACATCAACTGGATACGAATCTCAAAGGATACTTTCAAGGCAGGCTTTAGACTGGAGCATATCGGCAAGCTGCTGCACGCACTGTACCATGAACGATATTCCAATATTCTGGATAAGGTGCAGGTTAAAATCTTCACCGACGAGAAAAAAGTCGTGGAGCTTTGTGAAATGGCCCGCAAGGTATTCACCGAGCGTGACGAACGTCTTGCCGGTATGACCGATGAGGATGTGGAGACGTTCTATTCCTGCACATTGTGTCAGAGTTTTGCTCCGAATCATGTCTGCGTAGTTTCGCCGGAACGCCCAGGTTTGTGCGGCGCCTATAGTTGGCTGGACTGCCGGGCGGCGTACGAAATAACACCCTCCGGACCAAATCAACCCATCGCGAAGGGCAACTGCATCGAGTCTAAGATCGGTCAGTGGGACAAGATAAACGCGTTTGTTCAACAGGCCAGCCGGGGCGGCGTCCAGCGAATGAGCCAGTATAGTATGATCACCGATCCGATGACTTCGTGTGGCTGCTTCGAGTGTATCGCCGCGGTACTGCCCTCAACAGGCGGAATAATGATTGCCAACCGGGAATTTGCCGAGATGACGCCGTGCGGGATGAAGTTTTCCACACTTGCCGGCACCGTGGGCGGCGGACAGCAAACGCCGGGCTTTATCGGACACTCTAAGCACTACATCAACTCCAGGAAATTCATCGGCGCAGAAGGCGGAATCCGCCGGATTGTGTGGATGCCTACCATGCTCAAAGAAGAAATTAAAGATACCTTCGTCAAAAGGGCGCAAGAGCTCGGATTGGGCGGTGAAGAGTTTCTCGCCAAGATCGCTGATGAGAAGACCGCCACCACCGAAGAGCAGGTCCTGGAGTTTATTACCAAAGCCGGCCATCCGGTAACCAGTATGGAGCCTATGTTCTGAAAGTAAAATCAAAAATCAAAATGCAAAATGTAAAATTAAGGATGTCATTGCCGCGAAGCGGCAATTCCGTAATTTTGATATTTGATTTTTGATATCTAATTTGGAGTTTGTTATGGCGTTAACAGGATTAGAGATTTTTAAGCTGTTGCCCAAGACCAACTGCAAAAAGTGCGGAATGCCTACCTGTCTGGCTTTTGCGATGGCTCTTGCTCAGAAGCGTGCCAAGCTGGATGACTGCCCACACGTTTCGGAAGAAGCCAAACAGAAGCTGGCAGCCGCTGCGGCTCCGCCGATGCGCAAGATTGTATTCGGGCGAAAAGATAACCAACTGCAGGTCGGCCAAGAGACCGTGATGTTCCGACACGAAGAGAAATTCTACAATCCGACAGTCCTGGCTGTAACCATCTCGGATAATCTGTCGGCCAATGATTTGAACGGCCGCATCAAGTCTGTCAATTCATTACAGTTCGAACGAGTCGGAACCAAGATTAGTGTAAGAGCCATTGCTGTCACTAACGATAGTGGCTCACCTGAGCTTTTCGCCCAGGTCTGTGCGCAAGCGGCAAAGCAGAGCGATTTAGCCCTGATTCTGGTGACGGAGTCACCGCAGGCTGCCAGTGCCGCGCTGAAGCAAATCAAAGATGCTGCCGGAACACCACTGTTGGCAGAAACCACTGCCAAGAATGCCGACGAAATGGCCAAGATTGCCAAAGAAAACGCCTGCCCGCTGGTGGCAAAAGCCGAATCAATTGAAGCACTTGCCGATTTGAGCGAGAAGATCAAGGCCGTGGGCGTCGAGGATATCGTGCTTAATTTTTCGACCGCCAGCTTAAAAGAGAAGCTATATAACATGACCAGGATGCGGGTTCTATCGCTTAAGAAGGTGTTCCGGCCTTTAGGGTATCCCACGATTTCATTTGTCGATAGCGGCAGTCCGGAGCAGCAGACGGCGGAGGCTTGCAGCCTGATCTGCAAGTATTCGAGCATCGTTGTGGCCGAGACGGTTGAGGCGTATGCCATTTTGCCCATGCTCACGTGCGTGATGAATATCTTCACCGATCCGCAGAAGCCCGTGCAGGTGGAGCCGAAGGTGTACGCTATTGGCGAACCAAATGAGAATTCGCCGCTTATGTTTACGACAAACTTTTCGCTCACCTTTTATACTGTGGAATCCGATGTCGAGGCAAGCAGAGTGCCCAGCTACATCCTCGTAGTAGATACCGAGGGCACCAGTGTACTGACGGCTTACTCCGGAGACAAGCTCACTGAAAAAACAGTAGCTGATGCGATGGCCAAGGACAACGTGGCGAGCCTGGTCAAGCACCGTAAGCTGATAATCCCTGGCTATGTCGCGGTGATGAGTGGCAAGCTGGAAGAAGCCACGAGCTGGGAAGTTATGGTAGGGCCGCGAGAAAGTGCCATGCTGCCCAAGTATCTTAAGGAAGTCTGGAAATAAAAGTGTCTAAAGTGAGCTAAAGTGCCTAAAGTGAGCTAAATTTTAGGCACTTTAGTCACTTTGAACTTTAGGCACTTAGACGGTAAGTTTACGGCGATGGAAGAGACCAAGAAGAAAAAATATGCGGTTCGTTTCGAGCCAAGCGGCCTGAAGACCGAAGTTGCCGGCGGAATGGTTCTGCTGGATGCGGCTCGACAGGCCGGCATTTATTTGAGCAGCATCTGCGGCGGCGATGGCTACTGCGGCAAATGCAAAGTGATCATTGACCAGGGGCAATTTCAGGCCAGACCCACTTCTTTACTCACGCCTGATGAAACACGCGAAAATATGGTCCTGGCCTGCCAGACCAGGATACTTTCCGATATGATTGTAACTGTTCCAAAGTTTCACGCTTTGGAAACCAGTCAAATCCTTATGGACGTAGATACTAGGCGGTTCAGCGAACTTGCCGGCGAGGTGCAGGCAGGAATCTTCCCATTTGATCCGCTGGTGCAGAAACTGTATCTGCAGATGACGCCGCCCAGTGTTCAGGATCACACCGCTGACCATGAGCGCCTGTATTTGGCTGTCAGAGAGAAAATTGACGCTCCCATAATGCAGACCGGCTTTCGCATCCTTCAGAAGCTGCCTCGCCTGCTGCAGGATTCAGGTTATAAAGCCACCGTCACTATTGGCCGCCGAGGCGGAACCACCGAAGTTATCGAGGTGGAAGGGGGTAACCACTGTAAGAGAAATTTCGCCGTTGCCGTTGACTTAGGCACCACCACCGTGGTAGCGCACTTGATCGACCTGACCAATGCAACCACACTTGATGCAGAGGCCACGTATAACAGTCAGATAAATTTTGGCGAAGACTATATTCGTCGAATCATCTACGCAGAGGAAAATAACGCCTTTGACGAGATGCAGAACCGCCTGGTGCACGATGTGAATAATCTGATCATGACATTAGCTGCCAGGCAGAAAATTGATCTGCAGGATATAACCACGGTTATATGCGCTGGTAATACGGCGATGATTCATTTTCTGCTCAATCTTGACCCCACGCGGATACGCCGGGAGCCTTACATTGCTTCTGCCGGCTTTATTCCGCCCATCCGGGCGGCGGAAGTCGGCATCCAGATCAATAAGCGGGGCTTATTGTATTGCCTGCCGAGTGTGGCTGCTTACGTAGGAAGTGACGTTGTTGGTGGCGTGCTAACCACCCGACTTTTCACTAAGAAAGGAACCTGTCTTTTTACCGACATCGGGACAAATGGCGAGGTGGTTCTAGGTAATCGAGACTGGATGGTTTGTGCCAGCAGTTCGGCAGGCCCAGCATTCGAAGGAAGCGGCGTCAAACACGGCATGAGAGCAGGAGCAGGGGCCATCGAAAAATTAACCATTTGCGCTGATGGTTCTGTCCAGTTCAAGACTATCGGCAATACTCACCCTGTGGGCATTTGCGGCTCAGGGCTTTTGGATACACTTGCCGAGTTATTTACAAATGGCATCATAGACCGAACCGGCAGATTCAACCCTGCAATAAATCTGTCCCGAGCAGGGTCGACGGATTGCGGGGCTAAATATTCAGAAGGCGAGGAAGGCTGGCAGTTCCAATTGGTGCCGGCAGGTAATGAGCATCACGAAATCGTGATTACCCAGCCGGACATTGACAATCTTGTTCGGTCCAAAGCTGGCGTTTTTGCTGCTATTCGGGTACTTATGGAATCGACCCAGACAAAGCTGGAGGATTTGGATGCGATTTACGTAGCTGGCGGCTTCGGAAACTTTCTGGACGTGCGGCACGCGATCACTATCGGGATGTTGCCCGATGTGCCTCTGGAGAAAATCCAGTTTGTCGGAAACACATCGATCGCCGGCGCAAAAACTGTTTTGTTGAGTCGAAAGGCCCTGAAAACTGCTGAAAAGATTGCTGAAAGTATGACCTATTTTGATTTGATGAGCCACCCGCGTTATATGGATGAGTTTATAAGAGCGTGCTTTTTGCCTCATACGGATTTATCATTATTCCCATCGGTAAGAAACGTGAAGTGTTAAGCGTGAGTGCCTAAAGTGTCTAAAGTGACTATAGTGACTAAAGTTAAGAGTGATAAAGAATTTGCTAAAGAGCTTGAAAACCGGACGCGGGACTTCGCTGTCCGTATAATTCATTTATCTTGCACTTTACCAAATACACCCGAAGGAAGAGTAATAAGAACTCAGATGACAAAATCTGGAACCTCTATCGGTGCAAATTATCGAGAAGCAAACCGTGCTCGAAGCAAACCAGATTTCAAAAACAAGATCAGCATTTGTGAAAGCGAAGCCAGTGAAACACAATACTGGTTGGAAGTAATAGTAAAGCTTAAATGGCTTGCCTGGGAGAAAGTGAAATGTGATTACGAAGAGTGTGGAGAGTTGCTTGCTATTTTTACGTCGATCGGAAAGAAGTAGAGTGAACTGAAGTTTCGAGTGCCTAAAGTGTCTAAAATGCCTAAAGTTTATGGATTACTTTTCCACTTTAGCTCACTTTAGGCACTTTAGTTCACTTTAGGCACTTTAGCTCACTAATTAAGGGCCGCAGGATATGGTAACGACTATCGCTATAAGTGGCAAAGGCGGTTCGGGCAAAACTACGGTGGCCGCTATGATTGTCAGGCTCCTTTGTGAGCAGGGAGTAAACCCAATACTGGCGGTCGATGCGGACCCGAATTCCTGTTTGGGCCTGATGTTGGGGGTTGAGCCAGCAGGTACTATCGCTGAAATTCGTGAAGATGCCCGTAGAAAGTCGCCTAGTGGTAGCGGCACGGATAAACTGCGAGCATTTGAGCTTGGCATACAGCAGGCAATAACCGAGGCGAACGGTTTCGACCTACTGACTATGGGTCGGCCGGAAGGACCGGATTGTTACTGTGCGGTAAATAATATGCTGCGGCAATTTCTGGATAAATTAAGTGCTCAATATCAATTTGTGATAATAGACAATGAGGCGGGAATGGAGCACCTGTCCCGCCGAACTACAAATAATGTAGATTTATTGTGCATCGTGACAGAGGCAACTTCGCTCGGAGTGCTTACCGCCAAAAGGATTTTTGCCCTTGCCAAACAGTTGCCAATCCTGATAAAAGAAATCGGCGTTATATGGAATAACAAATCGCCGATTGCCGATTGTAGATTGACAATTGAAAATCTCCGCAGGACGCCTTACGGCGGAAAATCGGAAATCGAAAATATTGATACTTTTGGTAATATCCCTTATGACCAGACCATCTTTGATGCTTCGATGCAGGGCAAAACAATCTTCGAGCTTAACGAGGATAGTCCGGCGTTTTCGGCAGTGAAAAAAATAATCGATTCAAAATTAAATATCAAAGTGCAAGAATCAAAATGACAAATCAAAATGCAAAATAGCAAGCAGATATAAAGTTTTGCATTTTGCAGTGTGATTTTAATATTTGATTTGTCGATGGAGGTCAAAAATGCCAGTTCCTGAAGTTGCAGACAGCTTTACCGGGCAAGTTAGCCGTATCACGATCGGGGCCACCCCCATGTCTTCTGTCCAAGACAGAAACGGGGGCGGCAGCCGAACAAAAACGGTAACGGTGGGCGGAGCCAAAAACGTTGTCTACGGTGGCTCAGTTCAAGATGCCGGCGAAAAACCCGTGATTGCTATGGATGTTCTCGACAGCAAGCCGGAAGACTGGCCAGATGCTCTGGCTGAGCAATATAAAGACGTCTTTGATAGCCCCGGCGATTGGGCCAAAAAGTGCGTCCAGGAATTCGGCGCAGAACTAATCTGCATAAAATTCGATGGGATTCATCCGGATAAAAAAAATAAAGACGCCGCTCACGCAGTCAAAGTCACCGAGCAGGTGCTGGCGGCGGTCGGCGTTCCACTTATATTGTGGGGCTGTGGAAACGACGAAAAAGACAATGTGGTTATGCCCAAGGTCAGCGGCGCCGCCAAGGGCGAAAAGTGTCTGCTTGGAACTATCAAGCAGGATAATTACAAATCGCTGACCGCTATCGCCTTAGCTGATGGGCATTTTCTTATCGCCGAGGCGCCGCTGGACATCAATATCGCCAAGCAGATTAACATCTTGGCTTCCGATATGGGCTTTCCTCTGGAAAGAATCGTGATGTTCCAGGCTACCGGCGCATTGGGCTACGGCGTAGAATATGCCTATTCGATTCAGGAGCGGCAGCGACTGGCTGCCCTTACCGGCGACAAAATGATGGCGATGCCGGTGATCTGCGACGTCGGCTACGAATCCTGGCGAGCTAAAGAGGCTAAGCTGGCCGACGCTCCCGGCTGGGGACCGACTGAGAAGCGCGGCCCAATGTGGGAGGCTGCTACCGCTATTTGTTTACTTCAGGCAGGCGCTGATATCATCCGCATGCGACATCCGAAGGCTGTGGAAACAGTAAGGAACTTCATAAACGAAGTTTGGAAGTAGCCCAGCTTATGGTGATAAATCAAATATCAAAAATTAAAATTGTGGAGTTGTCGTGAGGAGGCAACGATTTCCTTAATTTTGCATTTTGCACTTTGATATTTGATTTTGCGAAAGGTGGTTATCATGATCATAATTGCAGAAAGAATCAATGGAATGTTTAAGGATGTAAAGCAGGCCATCGAGGAAAAAAACAAGAAGGTAATTCAGGAGCTGGCCAAAAAACAAACCGAGGCAGGAGCTTCGTATCTGGACGTAAATGTGGGTACGGCTGCCGCAGACCAGGAAGGCACAATGCAATGGCTGGTGGAGACTATCCAGCAAACGTGCGCCACGCCATTATCTCTGGACTCGCAAAAGCCCAACGTGATTGCTGCCGGGCTCAAAGTAATCAACGCTGAAAATGGAGTTCTTCTGAATTCGACGCCGTTAAATAAGAAAACCGATGAAGAGATTCTGGATAAATATATTGAAATGGCCAACCAGGCCGGGCCAAAGGCCGGCATAATCGCACTTACTATGGACAGAAACGGCGTGCCACAGGATACTGACACTCGCGTAGCGATAGCTGCGGACATTGTCACCAAGGCAATGGAGAAAGGCTTCGAGGCTCAGCGGTTGTTTATCGACCCCATTGTTTTGCCGGTAAAGGTGCCGAACGCTCAGGTTCAGCCCGGCAATATCCTTGCTGCGATGGACCAAATAAGATTCCTGTCCGATCCGCCTCCGCATATGACGGTCGGCCTGTCGAACATTTCTCAGGGGGCAGCCGAAAGGAGCCTGATAAATCGTGTATTTCTGGCTATGGCTATGTCACACGGCCTGGATTCCGCAATCGCTGATGTCCTCGATGAAGACCTGATGAACGTTGTCGCCACCAGTGACATGTTGATGAACAAACAGATATATTCAGATTCTTTTTTGAAGGTTTATACCAGCGCACCACGTTAGAGGACTCCGCCTCAAAGGCGGGGCTAAATATTTAGCCCCACGTTTGACGTGGGGTCTGTTTTTTTATCGCTGCCGCACAGACCTTAAATTCCGGTATCTTGGCAATCGGATCGAGCGCATCGTTGGTGAGCATATTGGCAGGGCCCTCGGCAAAATGAAACGGCATAAACAGCCAACCCTTTGCCACCATGCTGCCGACGCTGGCTTTGGTGAGGACCTTTCCTCTGGGTGTGGAAACTTCCACTGAGTCACCATCTTCGATCCCAATTTTCTCGGCGTCCTCGCAGTTCACTTCAACGTAGCCGGTGGGCGAAACCTGGTTTATGGCTGGTATCTTTCGCGTGAGCGTGCCGGTGTGGAACTGATACAACAGCCTGCCGGTTGAAAGAATAAATGGGAACTCTTCGTCCGGACTTTCCGCGGGCTCTTGGAAGTGCACGGCGTGAAACTTGCCGAGGCCGGCGGTAAATTTGTCCTTGTGCAGATACTTAGTGCCGGGGTGGCTCTTATCCGGGCAGGGCCATTGTAGGCCAACCGATTCGAGCCTATCGTAAGATATCCCGCCATAAATTGGCGTTACCTGAGCAATTTCATCCATAATTTCAGAGGCATTTTCGTAGTGCATCGGATAACCCATCGCGGTAGAGACATCGCAGATGATTTGCCAGTCGTCCTGCGCGTCGCCAGGCGGTCTTACGGCTTTTCGCACCCTTTGGATCCGCCTTTCGGTATTGGTAAATGTCCCATCCTTCTCCGCAAAGCAGAAAGACGGCAGAACTACATCTGCATACTGGGCCGATTCCGAAAGAAATATCTCCTGCGACACGAGGAAATCTACTTTTTCGAGCGCTGCTCTGGTTCTGTTGAGGTTTGGGTCAGAAAGTGCAGGATTCTCTCCCATCATATATAGAGCGCGCACTGAGCCTTGCTCGATAGCATGGAACATTTCAACAACGGTAAGGCCGCTGCGCTGCGGAAGTTTTACGCCCCATGCTTTTTCAAATTTTGCCCGTATTTGTGGGTCTTCCACCGACTGGTAGCCTGTATAGACGTTGGGCAGCGCTCCCATATCACAGGAGCCCTGCACATTGTTCTGGCCTCGCAGCGGATTTACGCCAGCGAATTCTTTGCCGACATTGCCGGTCAGCATTGCCAGGTTCGCCAGTGCGAGCACATTATCGGTGCCGGTGGTGTGCTGGGTAATGCCCATACTGAAAATGATGCTGGCATTTTTAGCCTGGGCATAAATCCTTGCCGCCTGGTGGATAGCTTCTGCAGGGACGGTAGTAATTTTTTCCGCGATCTCCGGCGTAAAGTTTTTTACCGTCTCTGCTACTTGCTCAAATCCTTCGGTACGCTGCGCAATGAACTCCTTGTCGTGGAGATTTTCGCTTATAATCACATTCATCATCGCGTTGATAAGAGCCACGTCGGTGCCGGGCCGCTGCTGCAGGTGCAGCCGGGCGAAGCGAACAAGCTCGATTCTTCGCGGGTCTGCCACAATGAGTCTGGCGCCGTTTCTTACCGCGGCTTCTTTGATGTATAGGGCGATTACCGGATGGGCCTCTGACGTATTTGAGCCTATCACAAAAATGCACTTTGCATTTCTTATTTCATCAATGGAGTTGGTCATTGCTCCACTTCCAAAGGCCCGGGCAAGGCCAGCCACGGTAGAAGCGTGACACAGCCTGGCACAATGGTCAACGTTGTTTGTTCCAATGACCGCCCGCATAAACTTCTGGAAGACGTAATTGTCTTCATTGGTGCATTTGGCTGAAGATAGGCCGGCGATGCTGTCTGGACCGGTTTGCGACTTTATTCCGTTAAGCTGCTCGGCGATAAGCTTGATTGCCTCATCCCAGGTGGCTTTTTCAAATTTGCTGTTCTGTTTTATTAGCGGCGTTGTGAGCCGATCCGGATGCCCGACAAAATCCATTCCGAATCTGCCCTTGACGCATAGATTTCCATTATTAGGCACACAGCCGACTTCGCTGGTCACTCTGATGACACGGTTTGTTTTTGGATTGACGTTCAGATCAATCTGACAGCCTACGCCACAATACGTGCAGACAGTTCTTGTTCTGACCAGGTCCTTTGCCTGACCCTGACCTTTTGCTGACCGTTCGTAAAGTGCGCCTGTGGGACAGGTAGAGATGCACTGGCCGCAGAGCACGCATGTTGAATCGTTCAAAGGCATATCAAACGCGGTAGACACCTCGACATCCGCCGCTCGATTCTTGAAGGTCAGGGCGTGAGCCATCTCCACCTCGTCACAGATTCTTATGCATCTGCCGCAGCGGATACATTTGTTGACGTCATACTCAAGGGCAAGATTACCAGTAGTGTAATTATGAGCGGCTTTTGTGGAGGGAACCTGGGCGAAAACTTCGTCGCTTAGTTGGTACTGGTATGCGTATCTCTGAAGATTGCAGCGCCCGTTCTCATCACACGTAGTACACCTACCTCTATGTTCAATGAAAAGCAGTTCAAGGGTGGTCTTGCGGAGTTGACGAATCTGTTCTGTATTTGTTTTGACGACCAGTCCGTTCTGGGCTTCGAAAGTGCACGAGGCCTGCAAGTCTCGCTGGCCCTCGATCTGAACCAGACACAATCTGCACGCACCCGTAGGCGCTAGCCTGGGATCATAACACAGATTTGGAATCTCAATACCGCTGGCAAGAGCAACCTCGAGAACCGTCTGCCCCTGCTGGCCCACGATTTCTCTGTCATCTATTGTCAGTCTTAGTTGTGTCATATCTCAGATCGGACATTATGGTTCAAGGTCACATCGCAGGCATCTTCTTGCCTCACGGATGGCCTGTTCTGTTTCGAGTCCTAATACCACTTCGTGGAAATTCAATTTTCGCTGCTTTACAGGCAGGCTTTTTTCCATCGCCCTGCCGGTTATTGCGCTCCACTCTTGCTCAGTGGGTTTGACAAAGGCAAAACCTGCGTCACCTGGCAGTTGCCCCGTGCCTCCGAGGAATTTGTCGATGTTGACGGCGGCTCTCTGGCCGCCCGCTATCGCCTCAATTACGGTTGTACCTCCAGTGACACAGTCGCCTGCCGCAAAGATTTCGGCTGAGCGAGTAGCCATTGTCAGTGGATTCACTTTTACAGTACCCCAGGCAGTCATCTCAGGTCCGCCGTCCCAGGTGCATGGCTCGGTAGACGGCATTTGACCGACGGCGACAATAACAGCATCACACTGTAGTACCTGTTCGCTTCTTTCGATTGGCACCGGTCGGCGTCTACCGCTTTCGTCGGCATCGCCTAGGCGAGCACGTACCACCTCGATGCCGGTTACACTGCCGTTGCCGATGATACGTTTCGGGATTGCCAGAGTGTGAAGCTCTATGCCTTCATGCAGTGATTCTTCTATCTCTTCGGCATAAGCGGGCATCTCTTCTCTGGAGCGGCGATAGAGAATTGTTACCTTCTTCGCCCCTAACCGTAAAACGGATCTGGCGGCGTCTATCGCGGCATTACCGCCACCGATTAGCACGACTTTGCGTCTGTCAAATGACGCGGCCTTTCCCAGAGCCCTGTCACGAAGAAGCTGCAGTGCGTCAATTACGCCATTCAGATTCTCGCCGGCAATACCCAGTTTTCGGCCTGTCTGCGCTCCGGTGGCAACGAATACCGCCTTGTATTCGTCCTTAAACAGGGCCCTTACATCGGTTATCATGTGACCAAGCCGTAGTTCAACACCGTGGGACAGAATAAAATCAATTTCCCTTTGCACCAATTCTTTAGGCAGTCTGTATTCGGGAATTCCCAGAGTGAGCATCCCTCCCGGAATTTGTTGTGCTTCAAAGACCACCGACCGCCGTCCCATTAGCGCCAGAAAATACGCGCAGCTCAAACCCGCAGGCCCTGCTCCAACAATTGCAACTTCAGCAGCACCGGTCGCGGGCTTTCTCATTGGCCGGGAGAATTCCTCCATATTGTCTGCTATATATCGTTTCATCGCACGTATGGCAATAGGCTCATCAATTTCGCCTCTTCGACAGCGTCTCTCGCACGGATGGTCACAGACTCGCCCACACACTGAGACGAATGGATTTCGTCGCCTTATTAGATTTGCCGCTTCATTCAGCTTGCCCTCTGCGGCAAGCGCGATATACTCCGGTGCATTTATACCGGCTGGACAGGCGTGCCGACACGGAGAACTGACCAGCGCTTCACATCTTGCAGCCCGGCAGTGTTTAGCGATGATGTGTTCTTCGTACTCATCAAGAAAGTATCTCAGCGTGGATAACACAGGCTTCGGAGCAGTTTGACCAAGCCCACAAAGAGAAGCCTTGCCGACGTGCTCAGCCAATTGCTTCAGCCGGTCCATGTCTTCCATCGTAGCCCTGCCTTCGCAGATGGCATCAAGGATGTATAGCATCTGTTTCGTACCGACCCGGCACGGGGTGCACTTGCCGCAAGACTCGCTCTGAACGAATCGGAGGAAAAACCTGGCGATGTCAACCACACAGGTGTTCTCATCCATGACGATGAGTCCTCCGGAGCCCATTATTGCCCCAATATCCTTGACGGAATCGTAATCGATGGGCAGGTCGAGGAATTGTGCCGGCACGCATCCGCCGGAAGGCCCGCCCATCTGTGCGGCTTTGAACTGGCGGCCCTTTGGAATTGCCCCCCCGATTTCAAACACTATCTGACGCAGCGTGGCGCCCATTGGCACTTCTACCAGGCCGGTGTTATTCACCTTCCCGGCAAGAGCAAAGATTTTTGTGCCTTTACTGCCTTGGGTTCCGATGGATGAGTACCACTTGGCGCCGTTGTTTATGATGAGCGGTATGTTGGCGAATGTTTCCACGTTGTTGATGTTAGTGGGTTTCTCGTGGTAGCCCTTCTGGGCGGGGAATGGCGGCCTGGGTCTGGGCATGCCACGTTTGCCTTCGAGAGAAGCGATAAGTGCTGTTTCTTCTCCGCACACAAATGCGCCCGCACCCATGCGGACTTCTACGTCGAAGTCAAACCCTGAGCCGAGTATGTTCCGGCCGAGCAAACCTGATTGCCGTGTTTGTTCCAGCGCAATGGTGGCGTGTTCGACAGCGATGGGGTACTCGGCTCGTACGTAGATGAAGCCATGCGCCGCGCCAATAGCGTAAGCGGCAATTATCATTCCTTCAATGACCCTATGTGGATCACCCTCTATTAGTGCTCGGTCCATAAACGCCCCTGGGTCACCCTCGTCACCATTGCAGATAACATACTTCTCGTTGCCCGGCGCTGCTCGGCAGAACCGCCATTTCAAGCCCGTTGGAAAGCCTGCACCTCCTCGGCCTCGCAGACCTGAGTCGGTAACTTGTTCAATCACTTCTTCCGGCGTCAGCTCATATAGAGCCTTTGCTGCTGCCTCATAGCCTCCGCGCGCAATGGCATCGTCAATGCTCTTGGGGTCGATCCTGCCACAGTTTGCTAATACGAGCCTTTGTTGTTTACTATAAAAACCGATGTCATCGATTTTGGGGTGGGTCTTGCCGTTCTCAACAACGACGAGTGACTCAACCGGCCTTGCATTGCGAATTGTGGTTTCGATTATCTGGTCAACGTTTTCCGGCTGGACGCCGCCATATAAATAGTCGTATGGTTCTATCAGCACAACCGGCGCACGGGCGCACAATCCTATACAACCGGTTTCTACCAGCTCCACCTCTTTATCGAGTTTAGCCGCTGCCAGTTTCTCTCTGAATGCGGCCAGCACCTCAGCCGCACCAAGTGCCCGACAGCCGGTCATACAGACCAGAGCGCGACACTTGTGGTGCTGCCGGGCTTTGCGTATCTGCTCAGCCCTTTTCTTCAGTTCTCTGGGGGAGTCGATTTTACTCTCAGCCATCGGTCTCAAAGGTATTTGTTCATGATCGACCTGACCCGGCCTGGGGTCATGTGACCATAGTAATCTCTGTCCACCATGACCACTGGGGCCAAAAAGCATGTGCCCAGACACGCCACTGTTTCAAAGGTGAACCGCATGTCCGGTGTTGTCTGGCCCTCGTCTACGCCCAGTTCCCGTTGCATCGCGTTTATGATTTCACGGCCTCCCTTGACGTGACACGCAGTTCCTCGGCAGCACTTGATTGTGTGACGCCCTCGCGGCTCAAGATGAAACTGCTCATAGAATGTAGCCACTCCATACATCTGGCTGGCTTGAAGCCCGGTGCGTTGGCTCACCTCCCACAGCACTTCCGGGGGCAGATACCCATAAACATCCTGGATCCGCTGCAAAATGGGAATCAAACTGTCGGACGTTACCTGTCCCATTGCCTGGCATATTTCCAAAGCTGCCGTCTTATCCAGCGAGGTATTCTTATGATTTTGCATATCTTCCTGTTATGTAGCCGAACTTGAGCACCAATTTTTAATTATCAAATTTCAATTGTCAATTTTCAATTTCTTATTTGCGTGTCCTTCAGTATAATAACCCGCCACGATTTTGTTGTGCAGTGTGTCGTTAAGCCAGATTAAATAGTAACTGCTGGAAGTGAGGAAAAAGTATGAAACTTGACCCGACAAAAATGAAGGACTGGCAGATAGCAGAAGCTGCCGAGGAAAACATGCCAACTCCGGAAGAATGGCGAGAGAAGCTGAGCTTAGAAAAAGATGAAATGCTTACTTATGGCAGAATTGCTAAACTGGATTTCTTGAAAATCATCGACCGTCTCAAGAATAAACCTGATGGTAAGTACATAGAGGTGACTGCTATAACCCCTACGCCACTGGGCGAAGGCAAGACCACCGCAACTATGGGTATCCTCGAAGGCTTGGGTAAGCGAGGACTAAATGTGGGCGGTTGTATCCGCCAGCCCTCAGGTGGGCCTACTATGAATATCAAGGGTACTGCTGCTGGCGGCGGCATCGCATTACTTATCCCGATGACCGAATTCTCTATGGGGCTTACCGGAGACATTAACGACGTCATGAATGCCCATAACCTTGCGATGGTTGCCCTTACTGCGAGAATGCAGCACGAGCGCAACTATGATGATGAACAACTGGAAAGACTAACCAAAATGCGACGCTTAGATATCGACCCCACGCGTGTAGAGATGGGCTGGGTTATGGACTTCTGCGCCCAGAGCCTTCGGAACATTATCATCGGCCTCGGCGGGCGTATGGATGGATTTATGATGCAGTCCAAATTCGGTATTGCCGTTAGCTCAGAACTAATGGCTATGCTATCCATTGTCACTGACCTGAAGGACCTGCGCAAGAGAATGGATGAAATTACCGTTGCCTTCGATAAAAAGGGTAATGTCATTACCACTGGTGACCTGGAGGTTGGTGGTGCCATGACTGCCTGGATGCGCAACACTATCAACCCCACTTTGTGCTGCACGGTGGAGTATCAGCCATGCATGGTGCACGCTGGCCCATTTGCCAACATCGCTGTGGGGCAGTCCTCCATAATTGCCGACCGGCTCGGGCTGAAGCTATTTGACTATCACGTTACTGAAAGCGGATTTGGAGCCGATATCGGCTTCGAGAAGTTCTGGAACGTAAAGTGCCGCTATAGTGGGCTCAAGCCACATGTATCGGTACTGACCACGACTATCCGCGCATTAAAGATGCACGGTGGCGGGCCGAAGGTGGTCGCTGGTATAGACCTACCTGATGAATACAAATTGGAGAATGTGGGACTCGTCGAAAAAGGTCTGCCCAACTTGGTACATCACATCAATACTGTTCGAATCTCAGGCATTAACCCGGTGGTGTGCATTAATATCTTCCATACTGATACTGAGGAAGAGATTGCCTTGGTTCGAAAGGCTGCCGAGAGTGCAGGAGCACGCTGTGCCGTTTCCAGTCACTGGGCCAAGGGCGGAGATGGTGCTCTTGAACTGGCTGATGCCGTCATAGAAGCCTGTGAGCAGAAGTCTGAATTTAAGTTCCTTTATCCCCTGAAAATGAAGCTGCGAGAGCGGGTCGAAAAAATCGCCAAAGTTGTTTATGGTGCTGATGGTGTTAGCTGGACGCCCGAGGCGGAGGCCAAGGCTAAGAGTCTTGAGTCTGATCCTAAATATGATGATTATGCTACTATGATGGTCAAGACCCATCTCAGTCTCACCCATGATCCGGCTGTAAAGGGCGTGCCCAAGGGATGGACACTGCCTATCCGTGACATATTGATCTATTCAGGCGCCAAATTTCTCTGTCCGTGCGCCGGTACTATTAGCCTTATGCCGGGTACTTCGTCTAACCCCGCCTTCAGAAAGGTTGATGTGGACGTCAAAACCGGAAAAGTGCAGGGCCTATTCTAAAAGGCAAGTGCCTAAAATGCGGAGTGCCTAAAGTGCCTAAAATTCTCACTTTAGGCACTTTAGTTCACTTTAGGCACTCGGAACTTCATATTTGATTTGAACATGCAGCCTGTATTGCAATTAGCTCTGGATCACGAAAATCTTGCCCGTGCTCTGAAGGTCGCCAAAGAGGCAGTGGCAGGGGGCGTGGATTGGCTGGAGGCCGGGACGCCACTGATAAAGAGCGAAGGCCTGGATGCCGTCCGGGCTTTACGGCGTGAGTTTCCAACTGTGCCGATAGTAGCCGACATGAAGATAATTGATGCCGGTCGTCTGGAGGCCGAATGCGCGGCTAAAGCTGGCGCAGAAATTATTCACGTTCTTGCGCCCGCTTCCGACGCCACGATAAATGAATGTATCGAGGCTGTTCGCCGCTACGATGCAAAGATCACCGTTGACCTGCTGGGGCTGCAAAGCAGAGAGCAGATGGTGCAGCGGGCAAAAGAAGTCGAACGGATGGGGGCATTTTCAGTTTGTGTGCATACGCCGATAGACATACAGATGCGGGGCGAGCTGCCTTTTGATGATCTGAAGGCCGTTGCATCGGCGGTGAGCATTCCAGTCGCAGTTGCGGGCGGCATAAATTCCGAGACGGCCGTGGATGCAATCAAAGCCGGCGCGACGATAATAATTGTTGGCGGCGCCATCACAAAATCGCCCGATGCAAAGGCGGCGACGCAGACTCTAAAAAAGGTTATCGCTACGGGCATTCCCGTGGCGACCACTTTCTTTAAGCGCGGCGATGAAAAAGGCATCGCTGAAGTTCTGGCTAAAACTTCCGCCGCCGATGTCACTGAGGCCCTACACAATACAGGCGAATTAGCCGGCATAAAGCCTATAGTCCACGGAGTCAAGATGGTGGGCCGGGCCCTTACTGTCTGGACTTATCCTGGCGATTGGAGCAAGCCCGTCGAAGCGATAGACGTGGCTGAGCCGGGGCAGGTAATTGTTATAGATGCTGGCGGGATGCCACCGGCTGTCTGGGGCGAGAAAGCCACCAAGAGCTGCTTGCAGCGAAAGTTGGCAGGCGTTGTTATCAACGGCGCGATTCGAGATGTTGCCAATATCCGCCAGATGAGGTTCCCGGCTTTTGCCAAGCTGATAACTCCTGTTGCCGGCGAACCCAAAGGCCAGGGCATGATCGGCGTGCCGATAAAAATCGGCGGCCAATATATACGCAGCGGCGACTGGATAGTCGGCGACGACGATGGTGTGGTGGTGATTCCCCAGGAGAAGGCCGTGGACATCGCCAACCGTGCACAGGTAGTTGTCGAACGTGAAGACCGCGAGATGACCGAGATCGACCAAGGCAGCACTTTGGGCAAGGTCTCGGAACTAATGCGCTGGGAGCAATTACGCAAAAAAACTGACAAGCTCTGATGTATTTAGCCCGCCAATTTATTGGCGGGTTCTGTCCAATCGGATGGTTAAAGGAGCGATAGAACGATGACTGCACAAATCATAGATGGCAAACAAGTGGCCGCAGATATGCGGGAAGAACTAAAAAACGAAGTCGCCAAGTTGAAGGAGCAGGGCGTTGTACCCGGACTGGGAGTTATATTGGTCGGCGAGGACCCTGCCTCGAAGTCGTATGTCACAGCTAAAGAGCATACCTGCGAAGAGATAGGGATTTATTCTGATGATAACCGCCTGCCGGCTGAGACTCCCCAGAAAGAATTGATGGCTCTGGTGCGCAAAATGAACAAGGACCCGAAAATCCATGGCATTTTAGTTCAATTGCCTTTACCCAAGCACCTCAATGAAACCGAGATTCTTCTGGCGATCGATCCTGCCAAAGATGTCGATGGTTTTCATCCAATGAATGTCGGCAAAATGGTTGTCGGCGAAGAGGCTTTTTTGCCCTGTACGCCACACGGCGTTATTCAACTACTTATTCGCAGCGGCGTAAAGATTGAGGGAGCCGATGTGGTAATCGTCGGGCGAAGCAATATTGTCGGCAAACCCCTTGCAAATATGCTCATTCAGAAAAAGCCCAATCGTAATGCTACCGTTACCGTTTGTCACACCCGAACGAAGGACCTTGCCTCTCATACAAGGCGTGCGGATATTCTCATTGCCGCTGCCGGCCAGCCGAACACAATCACCGCGGATATGGTAAAAGAAGGTGTAGTGGTGATTGACGTCGGGGTCAATCGCGTTGATGACCCGACGAAAAAGCAGGGTTTTCGCCTGGTTGGGGACGTCGATTTTGAGGCGGTAAAGGAAAAGGCTTCGCTTATTACGCCGGTGCCCGGCGGCGTAGGCCCAATGACAATAACTATGCTGATGTATAACACCATTGAGGCCGCCAAGGCGAGTCGGTTAAAGAAGTAAAGGAAACATTTGCTGAAAATAATACGGTGGACAAAATGACCAGAAAAATAGCAGATATTTTGAAAGAGAAAAAGCACACCTATTCTTTTGAGTTTTTCCCCCCAAAAACTGAAAAGGGAAAAACAAAGCTTTTTGAAGTGGCCAGTGTTTTTGCTAAGATAGAGCCCGATTGGTTTTCGGTAACTTATGGGGCGGGCGGCTCTACACGGGCGCTGACCATGGAAATTGTGGATGAGATGCAGAAGCGTTTTAATGTTCCGGTAATGCACCATTTTACCTGTGTGGGGCATAGTAAGAATGAACTAAAGGCCGTTATCGCAGAGATGAAAAAAAGGAATATTCGTAATATCCTCGCTCTTCGCGGGGATGCGCCCGAAGGCGAAAAGGATTGGAAACCTGCTCCGGATGGCTTGGAGTATTGTTATCAACTGATTGAGCTGATTCGCAGTTTTGGTGATTTCTTTAGTATCGGCGTGGCCGGCTTTCCCGAAGGACACATCAATTGCCCGGACAAGGAAACCGATTCCAAATATTTGAAGATTAAGATTGACTCCGGCGGCGAATTTGTAATTACCCAGCTTTTCTTTGATAACAAAGACTATTTTGCATATTTAGATAGAATAAGAAAAATAGGAGTGAATGTGCGCATTATTCCGGGCGTTTTGCCAATTACGGATTACCAAACTTTGCTGAGATTCTGTAATACCTGCGGCGCGACTATCCCTCAGAAGGTTCATGATATTTTTAAACCCTTAGATGGCGATGTAGAAAGCACTTACAAAATGGGCGTAGAGTTTGCTGTTCAGCAATGTAATGACCTGCTTAAGGGTGGCTCGCCGGGGCTGCACTTTTATACCTTGAATAAAGTTGACCCCACACGGGAGATTTTAAGTAAAATAAAACGCTAACTGAGGCTCAAACTTACAGAACGAAGTGAACATGAGTTTGTTGGTCGAACTTACTCTGCCTGTGTCTTCAATGACTTCGGCGGAAAAATGCCCCACGAAGTGGGCATAGTTCCAGGTGGCGTCACCGAAAAACCCACCGAAGATAAGATAACGAATTTCTTGTGGCGGCTGAATGAGATACGCCGGTTCATTGATAACATCTATATTCCGGACGTTTTGGCTGTCGCTAAGAGCTATGATGATTACTTTAGTATCGGCATCGGCTGCAAAAGGCTCCTTTCGTATGGCGGCTTCCATTTGCCGAACGGCAAATTCTTCAAAAGCGGTATAATTTGTCCTGATTTGAAGCGTGAGCCATTTGCCAAGGAAAATATCACTGAAGATGTGAAACATTCCTGGTATGCGGACTGCGATTCAGGTAAAAACCCCGCCCAGGGACAAACTAAGCCTGACCTGGTAAAAAAACGGGCCTATTCATTCCTGAAGTCGCCACGGTACGAAGGAAAGGTTTGCGAAGTTGGACCTCTGGCACGGGTGGTGGGCAACTATGTTCAAGGTGACACAAAAACAACGCAACTGGTTGATTCTGCGATTGCGGAGCTTGGCGCGGGCGTTGACGCTTTGTTCTCTGTGCTTGGCCGGCACGCGGCCAGGGCTTTGGAGGCTAAGCTGATTGCTGAGGCTATGGTAGATTGGCTGCAACAGCTAAAGCCCGGACAGCCGGCTATTGTTGACAGCGAGATTCCTGATGAAGCCGAGGGAGCTGGTCTGACGGAAGCTCCGCGAGGTGCGGTTGGTCACTGGATAACCATCAAGGATAAGAAGATCGACCGTTATCAGGTCATTACGCCGACGGCCTGGAACGCTTCGCCGAAAGACGACCAGGACCAGCCTGGAGCGGTTGAGCAGGCAATAATCGGCACAAAAGTTAAGGATAAAGATAATCCGTTTGAGCTTGTGCGGATTGTCCGCTCGTTCGATCCCTGCCTGGCTTGCTCGGTGCATTTAATTAACGCCGGAGAGAACACGTTAGGAGTATTCAAGGTTGTCTGAGGCACAGAAGACAGAAGCTTGCCCTGAGCGCAGCCGAAGGGGCAGAAGACAGAGGACAGACAGCGCGTCTTCGGAACTCTATCCTATGGCAGAGCCGGATCCGCCAAACACGGGCCGGAGCAAGCGGATTCTGGTTCTTGGCCTGGGCAATATCCTGCTCAGAGATGAAGGGGTCGGCGCACGTGTCGCCCAACTATTACGGATGGAACCCCGTGTAAAACACGACCCCGCAATAAATTGCGGGGCTAAATATTTCTCCGCCGACGTGGAGATTATTGACGGCGGAACGGCCGCGCTGGATTTTCTTCTATTTGCTCAAAGTGCAGAGAAATTGATAGTAATTGATGCACTTAGGGCCGGTGGAGAGCCCGGCACGATTTATAGAGCCAAGTTTCGGGCGGCAGAAAGAGACAAGTTGGCTGACATCCTTGCGGGGCAAGAAAGTTCTAAAATCAGCCTGCACCAGGTCGGCCTGATTGATGCGTTAGCTATCGCTGAGAAGCTCAACTGTCTGCCTGAGGAAGTTGTAATAATCGGCGTGGAACCAGCCGAAGTCGACTACGGCCTGGAATTAACGGATGAAGTTGAGCGGAAAATTCCTGAAATTGTTGATACAGTCCTGAAGGAAATCGAAGATGCTGTACACACAAAGTAAGCCCATAGACGAAGTCTTAGAGTCGCTTGGCCACGAAAAGAATATCTTTTTGCTGGTCTGTAACGGCTGTGCCGAGGTTTGCGAAACGGGCGGCCAAAAAGCACTTTCAGAAATAAAAGCCAACCTGCAAAAATCGGGCAAGAACATAGCGGGCGAGGTCTTGGTAGATTTTCTTTGCAATAAGCTGCTCGTGGCGACAAGGCTGGCGACCGAGCAGGATAAACTCAAGCAGGCGGATTCTATCCTGGCGCTGACCTGCGGGATTGGCGTTCAGGCGGTAGCTAAAGTTATGGATACGGTCGTGCATCCGGGTGCCAACACTATCTCTCTGGGTGGTTTGCAAGGACTCTGGGCGGCGGATGAACGCTGCCAGGCATGTGGAGATTGTGCTCTGGACTATACCGGCGGCATTTGTCCGATCACTTCCTGTCCCAAAGAGCTGCTCAACGGTGCCTGTGGCGGAACCTCCGATGGGAAATGTGAAATTGACCCGGAAAAAGATTGTGGCTGGTTCAAGATTTATGAGAGGCTCGAAAAGCTCGGACGATTGGAAAATCTAAAGAAAATCTACAGCCCCAGAGACCATAGCAAGATGATTCCTTCCGCCGACCTGCGCAAAACCTCTTTTTATAACCTGGAGCGCTGACTGTCTCTAACATTGCAAACTTGTTCCTTGGTCGCAAATGGCAATTGCGGTCAAAAAGTAACGCGGTAAGCCTTTAGCGCATTGGCAACAATATCACCTTTAACAAAACCCTTCGCCAATTTGAAAGCTGCAAAATTTTTGCCTTCCCAATTTTCAGCTTTCATATCCCCACCGGTACAATATTTAGCAAAACCACTACAGACATAAAATTTCTGTTTATCTATATCCTTATCAATTTTAGGATAAGATTTATAGCCAATTTTTTTATAATGTTCAACTCGTTTTTGATTATCTTCTTCAGCTTTACAAACCAGATCGAAAAGTTCCATGGCTTTTTCTAACTTTGTTTGTGCTAATCTTTCCGGTAACTTCCTATATTCCATCAGATATCTACCGTAAACAATACTAACAGCCTCTCCCACCTCCTCGCTCGATAGGTGCTTATAAAAACGTTGATAGCAACTCATCATAATATCAACGATTATCAGTTCATGTGCCTTGTCTAAGAATTCTTCCCTATCTTTTTTCGTTAATACTTTAAATTCATCTGCTAAGACTATTAGCTTATCAAAATTCTTTTGCAGGAAATCAAATTGAAAAGTAACCAATTCGCCCAGAAATTCGCTAAAATCAATTTTTTTCTTTAAGATAGACATGTTTTATCCAATTAAATCATCAACACCGACCTTCGAACATTATTAGGAACACTCAGCATTTTCCGTGCACTATCCCCAGACATTCTTGGCTGTGTCAATTGCAGGTTTTTATACCCCGATTTTATTGAACCGGTCGTGCACTATCGATTTCTCTCTTCACCTTTTCAAGTAGAGCATTCGCTTTCTCCAACATCTCAGGCCATTTCGCGTGAACATCCTCAAATATAAGAGAGTTGAGGTAGTTGGTGAAATCCACATATTCGCTGCTTATTTGAGTGGAAAAAGACATCCGCAACCTACCATAGGCTTTCCAAGTATTTGTCATGACGATGTGATAGCGATTCACTTCTGATATGAGTTCAGGTGTTTTTGATTTCACCAGGGCCAACGCATTCGGATCATTCAGGATTGACTTGAGATCCGCTTTGCCATTTGTAGCAATTCGGATGCCTTTATTTATCTCTGAGAACCGACTGACCGAACCGAGCAATTCTGCTGCAGCATCGATGGCCATCTTGGCTGAGGTAATCTTTCTACCCCGAATCCGCTCCTTTCTGTTCTCCTGGACTTCCTTCTTCAGAAGAAAGAAACTGCCAAGAAAACCAACGGCAACGGATGCGATCGAGACGATTCCGGTTACCAATATTTCCTTCACCGTTTGGTCCTTTCTATGACTGGCGACCACCGTGAACATGCATAATATTCTCTTCCGTATCTCCGCCCATTAGTGAGTAGCATCAGCATTATTTCCCGTCCGAGTGCAGGTGCTCCAACCTGCAGTTAAAGGATGGAGCCGTCAAACCGCATGGGCTTCAACCGCTCTTACAATATACAATGCCGTTATTTTGTCAAGGTACGCTGTAAATGACTGCATGTTCGAAAGCCTATCCTACCGGGTTTGGGCGAGTTCGGTCGAGCCAAGCACGTCCCACGATCTTCACCAGATGATTCTGGTTAAATGTCCGAGTCCCAGCAGGAAGACGCCAGCATTGATGGCTGCTATGAGCAGTATGCCGACACGCGGCCAAATGCCATGCAAGCCGCAATATCCGATCAGTAGAACAATCGAGTTTGGCATAAACATAAGCGGTGATGCCCCCGCCCATTGTATCCAGGGCAGGTTGAAGTCATTGGGGCAATTATCGTTCGGCACGAGCATAATAGCAGCAAGGATAGCAAGACCCGTCACGGCTTGGTTCTTACGGTTGAGGCAATACAGGACAGCTAGGACGATGATTATTAAGAGAGAACCTGTAGTGAGTATAAAATTGTACTTCAGGAGGTTGAACTCAGCGGGTATTTCTGGCCAAAACATAATCACGTCAGGCCGAAAGGGAGCAAACTGGTGCAGGGCTGAGGTGCATAAAGGTGAGAGCACCAGAAGCGACCAGATCAAACCTGCCTCGCATCCGGTGGGGCACTTGTTGAGCTCTAGCGTTGGGGGCAACTGCCAGATGTAGAAGCAGATGATGCAGATCAATAGCACAATACCCAGAAGGAACGCCGGCCAGAACCACGAAGGAAAATTCTCACGGGCGTTCAGGAAGTTCAGCCCCGTAATTACGGAAATGAAGCAGTTCAGAGCCAAAAGTAGGAGCACAAGAGTCCTCAGGGGCAGCGCTCTATTCTCCGATATGGCTTCTGCCATCTGATATGTCTCCATCTAACTGTTATTTATATGGTTTCCGCACGCGAAAAAGTTCACCGGCGTTTCTTCAACGTCACGCCGATGCCCATATCTTCCTCGTGCAGGAATATCGTTTCCAGGTCTGGATTGGTGGTGACGGCCTTGAGATAGTCCTGCATCATCGAGCCGAGGTCACTTGTATTGTGTGCCAGGATCAAGCCGTGTGGACGAACCAACGGCAGCAGCTTGTTCAGATAATCAAGGTAGCCGGCCTTATCGGCGTCCAAAAAAAGGATGTCGATAGGCTCTTTCAGCCTGGTGACAGTCTTGTGGGCGTCGCCCTCAACCAGTGTAACAATATCGCTGACGCCTGCACGCTCGAAGTTCTCACGGGCAAGCGCGACGCGACGGGCATCGATTTCGTGCGTGGTTAGTTTGCCGCCCGTAGCCCGCAGAGCCAGACAGAACCATATCGCTGAGTAGCCGTTTGATGTGCCGATCTCCACCACGTTCTTAGCGCCGACGGCTTCTGTGAGCACTCGCAGTAAACGGCCATCTTCCGGCGTCACGTTCCACATCGTAGATCGCTCTTTCTGGGACATCTCTTGCAATACGCTCAGAATTTTTGCCTCGGCTTCAGCAAGACCCAGCGATTCGTCTTTGGCTAGTTTACCTGACATTGCACAGCTCATAGCCGCCGCGATGAATCCTGCCGATATACACCCTGCTACTAATAGGCGTTTTTTGTTTGTCCACATTCTGTACACCTCCAATCATAGGCTACTAACTCCAGAGTTTCTGGAGTATTATACCAGTTATAACCAAGACCAGGCCTATTATTGTTGAGGGCAGAATTTTTTCGCCCACCACCAAGGAAATCAGCACCAGCGACAAAAAAGGAGCCAGATAAAGCAGATTTGCAACATGTGCGGTTGTTTTGGCCAGTTTCAATGCTTTCAGCCAAACCAGGAAAGTGATCCCCATTTCAAATAATCCGACATAGACCGTCCCCAGAATACCTTTGACATTTGGCACTTCTACCGCCGCAGAAAACAAAATCGGGCAAAATGCCAGAAAGGCATAAACTGAGCCAAATGTGAAGTTCAGGAATAATCTAACTGCCTCGTCGCGTTTATCTCTGACATTATATATCCAGAATGTAGTCCAGATTATAGTGCTGATTAGCGCCAGTATTACGCCGGCGGAATTTGTAAACCTGAATCCGAAAATGTCGCCGCCGGTGGCGATAATGTAGACCCCGAAAAAGCTGATTGCTATCGCCAGGATGTTTCTTAACTTGATTCTCTGGTGCAGCAGGGGAATTGACAGCAGAACAAGCGTCATCGGCCAGCTCCAGTTTATGGTCATTGCTTCCTGGGCACGCAATATGTCGTAGGCTTTAATGAGAATCATGTAATATAGGAAGGGGTTCAGAAATCCTAACAGGCCGGAGCGCAAATAGTCTTGCCTGGATAAGGTTTTTAGTAGTGTCAGCTTTCCGGCAAACAGCAAATAGGCAAAAAGCACGATTGCTGAGACAATTGAGGCGTAAAGTAAAAGCGGCAGAACCGGCAAATAACCCAGAGAAACCTTGAAAGCTGAAGCGATAGTCCCCCAGAAGAAAACTGCAATAACAGTGTAAAGATAAGCTCGTTTTTGATTTGTAGAATGAGTAGTCACCATATAGAATTATAAATAGATTTTGCCTTAGTGTCGTCAACAAAATACAACCCCACGTATAACGTGGGGCTAAATATTTAGCCCGTGCTTTTACCACGGGTTTATGATCTGGGATGTTATGCATCGTTTTTTTGTTTCTGGCGAAAACTTACGCGGCGGACAGGTAGTTCTTGCTGGCAAACAGACCCATCAAATTCGCAATGTCCTACGGATGGTGCCCGGCGACCAAATTATAGTGCTCGATAACATCGGCTATGAATATGTGGCGGCGCTAACCGATGTGGCTTGGCAACGTGTGGTGGGCCGAATAATAAATAAGCAGCCGGCTCAGGGAGAACCACGCACGCAGATAACGCTCTACCAGAGTCTTCTTGCCCGCGACAAATTTGAATGGGTCCTGCAGAAGTGCACGGAGGTGGGTGTAACATGCTTTGTGCCGATGGTGACGCAGCGGAGTATCGTCCGCCGCTCGCAAGCCATTACACCAGCAAGACTCGCCCGCTGGAAGAGCATCGTTACTGAAGCTGCTGAACAATCCGGTCGTGGCAAAATCCCACAGCTTGAATGTCCCATCAACTTTGCCGATGCCTTAGCCGGACTTGCCGCTTTTGATGGCTGTCTGATTGCCTCTCCCCAGGCGGGCAGTTGCACTCTGCGGGAGATTCTGCAAGCCGCCCGTACCGAGCCGGTCAGCATCGCTTTACTTATCGGGCCGGAAGGCGGCTTCTCTGACGAGGAAATCGCCGCCGCTTGCAGCAAGGGCGCCGCGGCGGTGAGCTTGGGAAAACGAATTTTGCGAACCGAGACCGCTGCCGTCGTCGCCTGCGCAGTTATCTTGTATGAGTTGGAAGCATAGTTTAGCCGTCGCCGGAACGGCGACGGGAAAAACTTGCACCGGCTGCAAAGAACGTTATGATTTGACGCCAGGTTTGTAAATATGATTGATTCATCTAAAAAGAGGCACAGATTGAGAGTTGTCATTCCGGCTTATCCGGCGTTTAACATTTATTCGCGCATCGCCAGGACGACTACCGCTCTGGGGCCGGTATGCGTGGCTACCGCCGTCAATGAAATGGAAGGGTGGGACGCCGAGGTCGTAGATGAAAATAACCTTCGCAGGCACGGCCCGAGAGACAAATTTATTGGTGCCGACCACGAGTTTCTGCAGCGACACAGACCCGCGGATGTAGTTGGATTTTATGGAGGCTTGACCAGCACTATACCCAGACTCTACACGTTGGCCAGCTTTTACAAAGATAAGGGCATTGTCACTATCGCTGGCGGCCAGCATTTTGTCGAAGAAAATATAGCCGAGGCGCTGCACAGCGGCATCGACTATGTGGTTATTGGCGAGGCAGAACAGACGATTAAAGAGCTTCTACAAGCGGTCGAAGGCAAGCAGGATGTAAGCCAGATTAAAGGCATTGCCTACCTGAGTGATGGCCAAGTCGTTTGCACGCCGCCAAGAGAGCCGCTGACCGATTTTGACAGACTGCCTTTGCCTGATTTTTCGTTAGTCCGCTACGCCAAGATCAGCATTTATCCTGTCGAAAGGACGCGCGGCTGTGCAATGGCCTGCGAGTTCTGCACCGTCAAGGGTAAGCCGAGATACGCCTCGCCCGAGCGACTGCTTGAGCACATCAGCTTCCTTGTCGAGACGCGCAACGCCCGGCACTTCTTTATCGTTGATGACCTTTTCGGGCAGCAGCGGAATGAGACGATAAGATTCTGTAATATGCTCAGGGATTATCAAAAGAGCATAAATAAACGCCTGGTCATAACGGTTCAGATAAGATTGGATAAAGCCAGAGACCGCGAGCTGCTGGCGGCTATGCAGCAGGCGAATATCAGGAATGTAGCCATTGGTTTTGAATCGCCGATTGAAGAAGAATTGGCGGCTATGAATAAGCGCGTCCGAGCCGAAGATATGCTGTCGCTGACAAGGATATATCACAAATTTGGATTTCTGGTGCATGGAATGTTCATCTTCGGCTATCCGAAAACAGAGGGCGTGAATTTTAATATGCCGGTCAAAGAGCGGGCCAAATACTTCAGACGCTTCATCAAGAAAGCCAAGATTGACACTGTGCAGGTTTTGTTGCCGGTGCCTCTGCCTGGCACAGAATTGAGACACAGGCTCCAAAGACAAAACAGGATTTACTCAACTGATGATGTCGGCTGGGAATATTATGACGGCAACTTTCCTTTGTTTGAGCCGGATGAGCCGATGACCGCCGACCAGATGCAGAACTCCGTCAAAAAGATTATGGGCAGGTTCTATCAGTTCAAATATATGTTCTTGATAGCCGCAAGCATATTCTCTTTCCCCGGCTTGGTTTTCTTCCTGCATAATCTTGAGTTTGGCTGGAGACGGTGGTATCGGGACTGGCGTAACCGTCTGATGCGGTTTGGCGGCTGGATCACCATCAGGCAATGGACGTCGCAGTTTAGAAAAGGCGACTTTTCACAGAAATTGCACAGGGCAAAAGAACATCTAAAAATACAAGCGGAACGCATATAATATGGAGAATCCTCGTAAAAGCACAAGAAAAAAGGTGCGGACCTGTGGCTTCCGGACCCGGAGGCGAACCAAAGGCGGGCGAAAAATCCTTGCTAAAAGACGAAAAGGACTCTACGTAAAGTCGCGCTGAGCAGTACCTATGCTTTATTTGGTGGCCACACCCATCGGCAATCTTTCCGACATCTCCTTGCGGGCTCTCGATACGCTTGGCCAGGTCGATTACGTCGCCAGCGAAGATACACGCAAGACCGGCCTGTTGCTGAAACACTTTGACATCAAAAAGCCGCAGATTTCTTTTTATGAGCATAACGAAATCCGTGTCGCAAGGAAAATCGTCGCCTTACTTAAGGATGGTAAATCGGTCGCTTTAGTGACAAATTCCGGCACGCCCGGCATCTCCGATCCGGGCTTTGTTTTGGTCCGCGCTGCTGTCGAAGCCGGGCTGAAAGTGACGATGATTCCTGGCGCTGCCGCTTTTGTGATGGCACTAATTTTGTCCGGCCTGCCCACGCATAGCTTCACTTTTCGTGGCTTTCCGCCCCGCACCAGCAGCCGCCGCAAAAAGTTTTTGGCTGTGGATAAAGATTCGCCGCACACGCTAATTTATTATGAAAGTCCGTACCGCCTGCGAAGTTTTCTGCAGGATGCGTTGGACGTTTTTGGCGACCGCCCGGCCGCGCTTGCTAAGGAACTGACCAAGGTTTTTGAATCCGTCAGGCGTGCCCGATTATCGCAGTTATTAGCGCAACTTGAAGAATCTCCCAAAGGCGAATATGTCATTGTTATCGGCAGTGCACCCTTTTAGCCCCCAGCTTTACGCTGGGGGTTATCTTACGGCAGGATCGCGCCACGAACGGGTGCATGTCATCTCTGTAGGTAAAGAGAGGTTATTTCACTGCCTATTATCATAATCCTTGATAGTGGGTCGCCTTCTGTCACCTCGACCGAGGCCACAAGGCCGAGCGGAGAGGTCTGCTTTCAAAGTGGATTTCTCCACTTCGGCCCACTCATCGTGGGCCTTCGGTCGAAATGACATACGTTTTCGTATGTAATTCTTACCAACAATGTTGACATGTACCCGCCACGAATCCCGGCTGGAATCTGGCTTCCACTTGGGCAAACATCAACTATAATCAACCATTCAAAGAATAAATGAGGCCCGATGATCAGGATTCAGACACTGAATTTGTCTTTTCAATGGATAAGAAAATCGCTGAAACCTTAGAGAAATTTAAATCGGCACTTCAAGCACAGGGTATTAAAGTCAGTCGAATCATCCTTTTTGGCTCCTGTGCATCGGCAAAAGCACAAGAAGGCAGTGACATTGACGTAGCGGTAGTCTCCGAGGACTTCAAGCCTATGAACCTATTACAGCGTTTGGAGCTTATTGGACGTGCTCTTGCTAAAGCAAGGATAATGGACCCGATAGAGGCTCTCGCATACACCGAAGAGGAATTTGCATCAAAAGGCCAAGGCACTTTTATCGGCGACGAGATTAAAGAAAAGGGCGTCCCCTTTTAGCCCCCAGCTTTACGCTGGGGGTCCTCGGTGATATTTAGCCCCGCAATCCTTCGATGGCACTCAGGACAAGTTTATTGCCGGGTCCTTTTAATCGCACTCTGGTGCGGTACATTCCAGCCAGTGGGCCACAAGCATAGCCAGGTCAGCCAAATCAACCCGGCAGTCCTTGTTCAAATCAACCGCCGGATATGGATGCTTAGAATCACCACAGGTCGGAGCAGCAAGGATCGGCGCCTGCCAAATATCAAAACCGCCGTAGCCATCGGGGCGGTCGGAGTCAAAGAAAAGGGTAGAGGCATCTTGCGAAATGCGCGCGCATTCATCGAAGGCTGCACTATTGACGATGGGTCCAAGATTCACCGGTGTACCCCAGGGGTCACTTCTCGTTGCCCGCGTCGTCATGTACAGGTCGTTGCGGCCATACCCGCCGGGGCGCCCCGAGTCAAAGAACAGCACCAGGGCATCCGCCGAAAGGAACGGCCGAGCGTCCTGAAATGCGCTGTTGACCGTTGGTCCAAGGTTGACCGGTGTACCCCAAGGGTCGTTTCTCGTTGCTCGCTTCGTTACCCACAGGTCCGCATGACCATAGCCTCCTGGCCGAACGCGCCCGGCTGCGCCCAGGTATCCCGAGAAGTACAGTTCCAACCCATCGGCTGAGACGGACGCCCCATACTCGTCGGCCGAACTATTGACCACTGGGCCGAGGTTTATGGGCGCCCCCCAGGGAGCGTCTACCCTCTCGCGTTTCAGCATAAAGATGTCCATAGCACCATACCCACCAGGAAGGCGCCAAGTACTGGCGTACAGCTCCAGGCCGTCGGCCGTGGTATTGCCCGGCACGACTTCTATCGAGTCACACAGAAACCACCAGTCTGGCACTGGCCACAAGTTCATCGAAGTAAGCCAGGGATCATCTTTCGTCGCGCGGGTGGCCATCCATATCGCAACATCAGCCGCGCTCTCCAAGCGGACCCAATAGAGTAACAAACTGTCACTGGCTACCCACACCTCAACGTCGTCGAGGGCGGAGTTGACGGCGGGCCCCAGGTTTATGGGAGTGCCGAACTCGAAGGGCGGAGGTGCCGGATAGGCATCGGTCAGGCCTACGCCGGCAAGTGCTGCAAAAACCAGTACCGCTGCTGCCCATTGCATGGGTGAATGCTTTTTGGATTTGGCAATCATTTTAATCCTCCTTTCAATTTGAGATGAATCTTCTAATATGCCCGCTATCGAGGGCACGTAACTAACTTGCGAAAATCTTTCCAGGAGATTGAGAATGGTCCGGCCATAGACCGGCGTTTCTTCTACATTCATTGTGGAAACCGCCAGGGCATCGCAGGCGAACTCGCGGTCCAGCCGCATCCGATGAAAGGCAAACCACATCAGCGGATTAAACCAGTGCAGAATCTGCAGCAGTGAAATCAGCCAGCCAAGATAGACGTCACGGCGCTTCAGATGGCAAAGCTCGTGGATGAAAACGTAGTATAGCTCATCCAGGCCGAGGTCTTCGATTAGCCCTTCCGGCAAAAGTAGCCGCGGCCGAACAAATCCGAAAAGAGCCGGGCCTTTGACCTTGTCGGTTACTACCACGCCCACGATGGTCTGGATGCCCATTTGCATCTTGCAATCTTCCAGAAGTTCAAGGATCTGCGAATCGGTGATGGGCCGCTCGCCCTTGACCAGCCTCCAGAGCTTGAAATTCCTCACCAGAATAAAAACAGATAGCCCGGCAGCGCCTATCAGCCAGACAAAAGGCAGGATTCTACAAAACTTAAGAAAGATAGTTTTCGCCCATCTTCGTTGCCTAGCCGGGACTTTCTCTGCCGGAGCAGGCTTTTGCCTTGCTTCTATTTGTGGCGTTGGCTGAAGCGGTATCACTAACTCGGGGACATTTGCGTCAGCAATGGTTGAAGTCACGGGAGTGGGTTCTTTCCTTTGCTCAGCAAGAAATTCAACAGGCGGGCGAATTCTTCTCTCAGCTTGCAGCGCCAACTGCATCTGCTTCAGTTGAAAACTGTGCGGAACGAAGTTAAAAGCGCTGACCTGGGTTTTTGGCACCCAGGGCGTCACCAGACGTATAAGCAGCAACACCCAAAGCCAGTAATGCCAGCGAATCGGCAGCCTGTCCCGCAGGATGACCTTGACCAGCAGAATGAGAACTACCACCACGCTGCCTTGGATGGTGGTCGTGATCAGCCATTCGAGAAACGGCGACAACTGTATATTCAAGGCTCCCATATTTTAAGCCCTCCGCTATGGCGACTTTTTGTCTCTTGTTTTGTGTTGCTCTGCTGCCTGGTCGAGGATTTCTCTGAGCCGGGCTATTCTTTCAGGCGACAATGTCTCTTCCTGGACAAAGTTAGTGAGCATCGGCTCGATTGATCCGCCGTGGAATCTCTTCAGAAAGGTCTTGGTCTCCTCCCGAACGCATTCCGCCTCTTTCACCAGCGCGAAGTACTCGTACCGTCTGCCCTTTTTCTGGTAGCCGAGGGCCTTTTTTTGCACGAGCCGATTGATGAGGGTTCTTATGGTTTCTCGCTTCCACCGGGTCTTGCCGGACAAGGTTTTAACTATGTCGTTGGCGGTTCGCGGAGACTTCTTCCAAAACACCTTCATGACTTCCCATTCGGCCTCCGAAATCCTGGGCGGCTTTCTCATGTTGACCTCCTTAGTGTTACAATCGTAACAATTACAATTGTTACATCTGTAACATAAATGTCAAGGAAAAAATTCAAAAAATTTGGGATGGGAAGGGAACATCGTATCCCCCTGGTCAGAATAAGGTGTATGACGGATAGAGGCTGGAAACAACTGAACAAGG
>Ga0315312_1000378_pt1 | contig 58304 bp, 49 predicted proteins | sample TDP7_MG_FD_203629 | JGI IMG/M metagenome (GOLD analysis project Ga0315312, IMG submission 203629) | Freshwater sediment microbial communities from Lake Towuti, South Sulawesi, Indonesia - TDP7 | ecosystem: Environmental > Aquatic > Freshwater > Lake > Sediment | place: Indonesia: South Sulawesi... | reverse complement strand
TGAAGATTCGAGCTAGGGAGAAGGGCTTCAACTTCCCCTACCTTAGGGACGAAAGTCAAAATGTGGCCAAGGCCTATGGGGCTGAACGCACCCCTGAGGTCTTCGTCTTTGACGAGAAACGGACTCTCCGTTACCATGGCCGAATTGATGACAACGTTTATGAGCCCAGTCAAATCCGACACCATTACCTACGAGACGCTCTAGATGCCATACTAAGAGGGGAGAAAGTTGCACTGGAAGAAACTGAGCCTGCTGGTTGCACCATTAAATGGAAGTGAGAATTTTTTCCGCCTTCTTCAAATGGATAGACAAACAGGGACACGAGATTCTCCTAACGATCCAATGTCATAAGCTACGTTCTAAAGCAATTCATCTTACATCAGATTACAAAATCATTAGTCATTATAGATCAAGATAAGAATCCTATTTTGGCATTGTCATATTTAACGCTATTTTTGGATTGCAATTGTTTGCTTTTTAGACGTTAGTTTTTCTTATAGTGACGTAAAAGAAGCGTGCCTCAATAAGTAGCAATATTTCTACATGTTAACAAAGCTTATTTCAGTTTCTTAGAATGAAAGTAGTACCACAATTAAGGTAGTACTACAAACCTGTTGGTGTCGGAGCCATGACCTGGACCAAAATAGGAAAATTTGCAGGCAATTCGGTAAATGAGCCCTTTTCTTCCATTTTTTTTGAGACACAATTTATGGGATTTATGGATTTTGGGTGCATAAATCTTAAATACTCAAAGAAGGCTAAGGGTAGTACCATCAATATTATCAACTGTATATCTGCTCAGCACAAATACAAATGTGTAGCCGTGTGAAAAATGTGCCCAAGGCCAAGATAAGCGTGTCCCTTGACGTGGAAGTCATTCTCTGGGTTGATAAGCAGGTGAGGAAGAACGTTTTCGAAAGCCGCAGCCAAGGCATCGAGCAAATCGTGAAACAGAAGATGGAGGAGGCGAAGTAACGGTGGAGCAGGCCGTTATTCAAATAAAGGAATTGGTGGAAGTCCGGAGGAAGGCCTTGAGGCGAAGGGCTTGGTATAGGATTTTAGACGGGGCGGAGCGGGCCATCGTAAGCCTTACTATTAGGTGCGTAGAGAAGATCAGAAGTCCAAAGCTGGCCGAGATAGTGACGGCCATTGTGACTAAGTTAAAGGATGCAATGACGAGCCATGTGGAGAAGCTTAAAGAAACGGTTGGCCGCTCCCTTGCCCGGAAGTTGAGCTTCATCGCCCAAAGTTGGGGCTATATTATGGCTTCCAAATGGGTTTGGGATTCCGGTTTTTCTCAATATTTGGCCGTTATGCACATGAACACTCCAAGGATGTTTAAAACTGAAATTTAATTCTCGAATCAAGCCGAGGTAGTGGACACGCCGATATGAACATAATTTCTCTGATAGTTACTTGCGTACTTTCCGTTCTTTACGTGTGGACATTTTATAATATACCCATTTTAGTGGTTGGAATAAAGTCCTTGAGGGGGAAGAGTGGCAAGAAAAACGAAATAGCACGGCTAAGTAAGGAAGATTTACCTACCTTCTCGATAACGGTTCCGGTTAAAAATGAGGAGAAAGTGATAGGCAGGCTTTTGGATTCTTTGTTGAGATTGGACTACCCGCCAAAGAAGAGGGAAATTATCATTGTGGAAGATGGATCGACGGACAAAACAAAGGAAATATGCATGGAATACACCAGGAGATACCCGAACGATATAAAATTTTTCCATCGTTCAACGTCAAATGGAAAGCCCTCCGCCCTAAATCATGCCCTCAAACATTCAAAAGGAGAAATCGTTGCCGTGTTTGACGCTGACACTGTTATTGAGCGAGACGTACTGCTAAGAGCAGCACAATATTTTAAGGATTCGTCCGTAGCGGCTGTGCAGGGAAGAACGTGTTCCATAAACGCGGATGAAAACATGCTGACGAAGTTTCTGTCATATGAGGAGGCTGTGCGTTTTGAAGCCTATGTCCGTGGGAAGGATGTCCTAGGCTTGTATATTCCTCTGTCAGGGAGTTGCCAGTTCATAAGAAAAGAAGCCCTAGAAAAAGTGTGCGGGTGGAAAGAAGATTCCCTATCCGAAGACCTAGAGGCGTCCCTTGGTCTGATAGAGAAAGGTTACCGCATTAAGTATGCCTCTGACGTGCGGTCGTGGCAGGAGAACCCTGCGAATCTAGATCAGTTAATGAGGCAGCGGACAAGATGGTTCAGAGGGTGCATGGAGGTCGCTCTACGATACGGGAAGCTCCTTAAAAATCCCAACAAAGTGAGTATTGACGCTGAAATGACCCTAACAGGGCCATACATGTTTGCTCCTTGCCTCTTAGGCTATATAATGGCTATATACAGTTTCTTAGTTCCATTTCAGCCTAGCTCCCCTAATTCGGCAATCATAGCCCAGGTCGTGGCGCTCCTCACTACGACTCTTCTGTTGATGCTTGGAATAGCCTTAGTTTATGTAACGAAACCCCGAAAGTGGACGAACCTGCTTTGGCTTCCCTTCATTTACTTATACTGGAGCGTACAGAACTTCATAGCAATGTGGGCCCTAATCCAAATCGTTTTCAAAAGGCCCAGAAGATGGAAAAAAACCTTGAAAACAGGTACGGTCACTAATCACCCGTTAAACAAAATAGAGAAGCAGGAGATATGGGCGTAGAACCGCGTAGGCGACTTCTGACGGCAAGATCGTTCCTGAAAGGAATTGACATAAGTCACGGGAAAGGCCTCCTATTTTCCTTCGTTTTAGGTTTCCTTGTCAGGTTGATACCTGAGGCTTTGTCTTTTCCATACCCAATTGGTTTTGACACGATTGATTACGCGGCCAGAATGAAGAACGGAATAGTTTGGTATCAACCCAGGGATTTCTTTTCAACTTGGCTGCTTTATGCAATTTTGACGCCTTTGTATGGGGTTGTGAGTGGCGATCCCTTTCTATTGCTAAAATTTGTGGCTCCTTTGTTGTATGCATTAAACGTATGCGGAGTTTACTTCTTTGCTAGAAGAGCCTTAGATTGGGATGTTAAAGGCTCCTTGATGGCCGCGTTTTTCTTTTCCTTTCAGTTGGCTGCTTTGAGGGTTTCTTGGGACTTATACAGGAACATGCTTGGGATGGCAATTCTCCTCTTCGCGTTGCCTTGGATCAAGAAATTAGACTCAAGGAGAAGTTTTACATGGTTTGTTTTGCTTTCGCTGCTCGTGGTCTTCGGCCACGAAATTGCCGCAGTGATTATATTTGCCGCAGTTTTAAGTGTGATCGTAAAAACTTTTCTTAAAAATGACAAAGGTAAGATGCTTAGAGTTTTGGCGGCCATAGCTCCTGCTGCAACCCTATTTTTGATCAGAGTTACGGGCGCTTACCGTCTCATTTTCCCCGAGGTCCACATAGAAACAAACATCATTAGTGCGGTTCAACCTTATGAGCGTCCAGGCGGACTTTTTTTCCTAGTAAATTACTTGAGTGTTGCATCTCCAGTTCATAATTATGCGACCTATCTGGACTTGGCTTCCAGTGTTTTTCTTCTTTTTGTTGTTCTTTATCTGCTTTGTCTACTGTTGGTTTTAGTGGGTTTTTTCAGGGATAGACTCCTAGACGGCTGGACTCTGTTTCTTCTAATTGGGTCTTTTAGTTCCTTGATAGTACCTTTCTTTGCGTTGGATTTTTGGGACAGGTGGATGTTGATGCTTGTTTACCCTTTCACTTTTTATGCAGTTAATGGAATAGCGAAAATTCTTGGGTGGCAAACTGGAGGCTTTAAAACATATTTTAAGAGGTTAAAGGTGTCAAAAAGGGCGGTAAAGGGGATTTTGTTAGCCACAGTTCTATTGGGATCGTTTTTTATGGTCATGCCCGTGGGCCTTATTTATAGCAGTAGAATTTGTTCCTACTTCCCTTCGACCATGTTGCAAACCACGGTTCCCCTGCAGGATGTGGAGGGCATCGTTGACGCCATGAACTGGCTGAACGGGCACATGCCTGATGGTTCATGTGTGCTGGTGCAGCATCCCTTCCTTTCGTGGGCGCGTCTGTACTTGGATGACAGGAATATGATTGTTTACTTTGTTAGAGATGTTTCAGAGGCCTTAATTGTGGCATTAGAACATGGTTTTCGTCCCATATTTCTGGTTTGGTGGAGTCAAGACATAGGATGGCACAGTCTCTCCAACCCTGAAAATGGTACAAAGGCCTTTAGCAGCGGAAGGATCTCCGTTTTCAGCATCAACCTTGATTGAGTGAAAAGTGTGAGCGAAAGACCGCTGATAGTTGCTTGCATTCCTGCCTTTAACGAGGAGAAGACGATAGCCAAGGTTGTTCTGCTTGCGCAGAGGTACGCTGACAAAGTTGTGGTTTGTGATGATGGTTCTAATGACATGACAGCGGAGATTGCTGAGAGGTTGGGCGTACAGGTGATTAGGCATGAAACGAACATGGGTAAGGGAATGGCTTTGAAGAGTCTTCTTAAAGAAGCTTTGAAACTTGATCCCATGGTAGTCGTAACTTTGGATGCTGACGGACAGCATGATCCTCTCGAGATAAAGAGTATAATGGCGCCAATAGCAGATGGGGAGGCTGACGTAGTTGTGGGTTCAAGATTTGTAGGCAAATCTAATTCAGATGCACCACTTTACAGAAGAGCGGGATTGAGAATTATAAACTGGCTGAGTAAAAGTGTAGGTAATTCAAATGTCATGGACACTCAAAGTGGTTTCAGGGCATATTCACCAAAGGCAGCGAGCATTGTTGCCATGTGTGAGTCAAATGGCTATGGGGTTGAATTGGAACAATTAGCGAAGGTTGTCGAAAATGGTTTGAAGATCGTCGAAGTCCCAATAAGCGTGAGGTATAAGGGGCTTGAGAAAACATCAAAGAAACATCCCTTATTCCACGGAGGACAGCTAATTTCAACGCTTTTGAGGCTGATCGTAGAGGAAAGACCCCTATTATTTTTGGGTATACCTGGTTTTGTTTCCCTGCTAATTGGAGCGTTGTTTGGGGTTTGGATGCTTCAGATCTATGCTGTGGAACATCAAATACCTACTAACATAGCGTTGGCTTCCATTGCTTTCACACTAATCGGAATGTTCGCTGTCTTCACGGGTATAATGCTCTATGCCATCACTAGGCTTACTCAGAAAATAAACAGAAAACGATAGGCAGTAACACAGAGGTTAAGTATGCTCGAGATTGAAGTGTGTGAGATAAGAGGCAAGTGCCCAGTTTACAGAGTTGGCGATAAGATAGTCATTGAGGGGCCAAGAATTCTCCTGAATAAGTCTGACGCGTTGTGTACCCATGCGCTGTCCTCTTTGTTGCATTATGTGGTTGCCTTTCAGGAAGGTGCCGATCCTGTAAGATTGGGGCTATGTAAGCCTGGGGAAAAAGAAGCTTATATTCAGTGTGTTGATCCTGGAGAGCCTTACACTGATGGCGGAACCGTAATTTTCAGGTGCCTTAAAATCGGGAAAGAGAAGGATAAATGAAAGTCTCGATCGTTCTCGGAACTCGTCCGGAAATAATTAAGATGTCTCCCATTGTTCGAGAGTGCGAAAGACTTGGGGTAGACTTTTTCATTTTGCATACTGACCAGCATTATTCACATAATATGGACGAGATTTTCTTTAGGCAGCTCGATCTACCTGCCCCTAGGTATGGTTTGAATGTTGGTTCAGGCCCCCACGCCAAGCAGACCGGGAAGATGCTTATTGGAATAGAAAAAGTCCTGAAGAAGGAAAGGCCGGACGTTGTTTTGGTTGAGGGAGATACTAACACTGTGCTTGCTGGTGCATTGGCTGCATCAAAATTAGGTATTAAAGTGGGACATGTTGAAGCCGGATTGAGGTCCTATGATCGGAGTATGCCTGAAGAAACGAATAGGGTTTTGACAGATCATTGCTCAGATTATTTATTTGCTCCCACCGATAAAGCGAAAAAAATTTTGTTAAGTGAAGGCTTGTCTGAAGATAAGATTTTTGTTACAGGCAATACGATTGTAGATGCCGTTCACCAAAACTTGGAGCTTGCAAATAATAAGGGGAATGCCCTTACCGAATTTGACTTAAGATCTAAAGGTTATTTTTTGGTAACAACCCATAGACAAGAAAACGTTGATGATGAAAAAAAGTTCGCCGGGATTCTGAAGGGCCTAGAACTAGTTGGAAATCATTTTTGTGTGCCGGTTATTTATCCCATTCATCCTAGGGCTGAAAAAATGATGAAAACATTCGGTTTAGAGGCCAATGGTGTCAAGTTGATTAAGCCTGTTGATTTCTTGACTTTTTTACAACTTGAAGGGAACGCTATGTTAGTTTTAACAGACTCCGGCGGGGTTCAGGAAGAGGCATGTATTCTGGGTGTGCCTTGTGTCACGCTTAGGGATAATACTGAGCGCCCTGAAAGCCTAGAGGTCGGCTCTAACATGCTGGCTGGGACCAATCCTAGTGAAATATTCAGGTGCGCTAAGAAGATGGTTTTGAAGGATAACAGTTGGGAAAATCCGTTTGGAGACGGAAATGCAGGTAAAAGAGTAGTTAAGATTTTAATGGAGAATTTTGCGTGAGGTCTGTTCCATTAGGAAGGTTGACATTATGAAAGTGTTGGTGACTGGTGGACTGGGGTTCATAGGTAGGTCTTTGGTGCCTGAGCTGAGGCGTCGTGGGCATGAGGTTTGGGTTTGTGATGTGTGGCATTCCGAGGGGCCTAACTATATACGCTGTGATGTCAGCAAATACAGACAGGTTGAGCGGATGTTTGTAGCTCACGATTTTGACTATGTCTATCATGCTGCTGCCGAGTATGGTCGGTGGAATGGGGAGGACTACTATGAGAACTTGTGGCTGACTAATGTGGTGGGTACTAAAAACATGATTAGGCTTCAGGAGGAGAAGAAGTTTAGGATGATTTTCTTTAGCAGTGCTGAGGTTTATGGGGATTATGAGGGCGTGATGAAGGAGGATGTGATGGATAGGGTGGCTATTAAGCAGATGAATGATTATGCTATGACTAAGTGGGTTGGGGAGATGCAGGTTTTGAACTCGGCGGCTATGTTTGGAACGGAGACGGTGAGGGTGAGGCCGGTTAACGCTTACGGTCCTGGCGAACACTATAGTCCTTATCGCGGCGTGGTTCCTACCTTCATTTACAAGGCGTTGAAGGATTTGCCTTACACGGTTTACTTAGGTCATAGGCGCATTTTCGATTACGTTGAGGATACTTGTCGAACCTTGGCTAATATCATTGATAATTTCAAGCCCGGCGAAGTGTATAACATCGGGGGAAGGAAGGAGTGGGAGTGCGACATAAAGCACCTGTCTAACCTTATACTGAACTACTTGGGAAAGGATGATTCTAAGGTTGAGTACAAGGAGGCGGAGCCATTCACAACGAAGATGAAACACATGGACTTCTCTAAGGCTATAAGGGACTTGAAGCACGATCCCAAGGTTCCCCTAGAAAAAGGAATCCCCAAAACAATTGAGTGGATGAAGAGTATATACTGTACAAGTTAGAGGAGATGTAATTATGGAAAAATACCTTAACGAATATGAGGACAAAAAAATATTGATTACAGGCGGGGCTGGTTGTATTGGTAGCAACCTGACTCGTGCCATGCTTAAAACTGGCGCAGATAAGGTTCTCGTTTTGGACGATCTTTCGTCTTCATATAAGTGGAACCTGCCCAATGACCCCAATCTGGTCTTCATTCACGGGAGCATTCTAGACGAGGAGATACTCAAGAGCGCTTTTTCTGAGAAGCCGCAGTATGTTTTTCATTTGGCTGCCCTCTTTGCCAATCAGAACTCAATTGACCATCCTGAAACCGATCTTATGGTAAACGGCTTAGGCACCCTGAAAATTCTTGAGTGGTCTCATCGTGTTAATGTTGAGAAGTTTGTTTTTGCTTCTTCTGGTTGTTCTGTGTATGGTAGTCAGGCGCCTCTGCCTTTGAAGGAGGACTTTGTTTCTCTCCATCTTGACACGCCATACCAAATTACTAAGTTGTTGGGTGAACTCTACTGCAATTTTTTCCACAATTACTATGGTCTACCGGTTGCTATTGGACGTTTCTTTAACGTGTATGGGCCTGGTGAGGTCCCTGGAAAGTATAGGAATGTCATACCGAATTTTATCTACTGGGCTTTGCGCCATGAGCCTTTACCCATCACTGGGACTGGTGAGGAGACAAGGGATTTCACTTTTGTTGAGGATATAGTTGATGGAGTTCTGCGGGTCGGGGCCCTTCCTGAAGCTGTTGGAGAAGCCTTTAACTTAGCCTCTGGCACAGAGACCAGGGTCATTGACTTGGCGAGCATGATAAATGACCTTACAGGCAATAATGGAGTTAAATTTGTTGAAAGGAGGAAATGGGATAAGATCGTCAAAAGACGTGCCTCTATTGAAAAGGCTAGAAGAATTCTTGGCTATGAGCCTAAAACTGACATGAAAACTGGCTTAAGAAAGACTTACGAGTGGTTCAAAGAAAACTGGGAGCATATACAAGCAAGCGCTAAAGGCATGTAGCGTGCGGGTGAGGACGAACCCCTTACGGAAACTGGATCTACTAGGAAGAAGAAAGAATAATTTAAAAGCGCGTTTTTGATTTAGTTTTGAGGGCATTATCATGAACAAACGCATGCGCGAGGCTTTAAGGGCTCAGGAAGCTAACCATGGATGGTTTACTGAGCATTTCGAAGATCTCGTGAAGGAGTTTGATGGGATGTTCGTAGCTATACATGAAGAAATGGTGGTGGAGTTCGACGAGGACCCTGCTAGGCTTAGGGAGAAGGTGCTGAAGAGGAACTTGAAGTTATCTGAGGTAATGATGGAGTACGTTTCAAAGGAGCCTTTAACGTTTATACTATGAGCATTAAATGCTTTGTAGACCGATCCTTCTATCCACCAGCTCCATGCACAAGAGGCCTTTTAATCGCTGAGAAAATGGGCATAGAGGGTAGCATAAAATTTCTGATAGATACGGGGGCATCTGCTACTACTGTGGTGGATGGAGACGTTGAATTCCTAGGCATAGATGTTCAAAAGTTGGAGAGGGCCTCCGTGAGTTTAATAGGCATAGGGGGCCCGGTGAACACCTATGTCATGAAGGGTGCTAAACTTGTTTTCACTACAGAAGATGGGGGCGAACATGTAGAGCTTATTGACACCCTAGTTGTTAAACATGATCTCACGCAGCTGTCTGAAGAGTTGCGTAAAAGAATCTTAGCGATGCCATCTCTGCTAGGAAGGGATATAATAAACAAGCGTTTCAAGCTTATATACGACTACAATGTGGGGTTAGTGAAGTTATCTCCAAGTGGCATGCATTAGGCTTATTGTGACGGCCTTGAGAAAAAAGATAGAAGTAATTGCTTGTGTTCCTGCCTTTATTGAGGAGAACTCTGTAGGCGTCTTTTTCGGGCAAAAAGCCTAGGGGGAGGGGGGGTAGTGGAAAAAAAATCACTATCAAAAATTTCACGCAAAAATCATGCACATACGCAAAGTTGACACGGCTAATATGTGTGGGAAGGCATTACAAACTTTAAAGGGTCCCTCAAGGTGTAGTGTTATGCATGTTTTGGTGATTGCTGGGCTTTTTCCGCCTGAAATGGGTACGCGCGTATGCACATATACAGAGACAAGATAGAGGCAAGCGTTAAATTCTAGGTATCTTGCATTATGAGAGTTCTTGTTGTTCAAGAGTCAAATTGGCTTGAGAAGGGACCTCATCAGCAGCACCACTTGATGGAAAGGCTGTTGCTAAGGGGGCATCTGGTTCGAGTTATCGATTTTGAAATAGATTGGAGGGGAAAGCCTAGAGAGGAGTTTTACTCGAAAAGGAGGGTTTTCTTTGACGTATCTAAGGCGTGTGAAGGGTCTGGTGTTTCGGTTGTTAGACCTGGGATATTGAAGTTTCCTTTGGTGGATTATGTTTCGGTTATGTTGACCCATGGCATGGAGATACGTAGACAGATAGAAGAGTTTAAACCAGACGTGGTGATCGGTCTTGGAATATTAAACACGTTTATAGCGTTGCGGCTAGCTAAGCGTCATAAAATTCCTTTTGTCTACTATCTTATTGACGCATTGCATACGCTTATACCATTTAAGAAGCTTAGGTTTATGGGGAAAGCTTTAGAGAGCAATGCGCTCAGGGAATCCGATATTGTCTGCGTCATTAATGACGAGCTTAAACGCTATGCCATCGAGTTGGGTGCTAAGCCGGAGAAGGTTCATGTAGTTAGGGCGGGCGTAGACACGGAGCGTTTCAACCCGGGTGTAGATGGCTATGTGGTGAGGGAGAAGCTAGGTATAGGCAAGGATGATGTTGTGCTTTTCTTTATGGGTTGGCTTTATCCGTTCTCGGGGTTGAGGGAAGTTGCCATAGAGCTGGCTAAAGTTAAGGATGTATATCCAGATGTGAAGCTACTAATCGTGGGCGGGGGAGACCTTTATCATGAACTTCAACAGATTAAGAAGGATTGCTGTTTACAGCAACTTATTTTAGCTGGTTGGCAGCCATACGAGAAGATTCCTGGGTACATTGCGGCGTCGGATATTTGCTTGCTTCCTGCTCATGATAACGAGGTTATGAGGAATATAGTTCCGATAAAGATGTATGAGTATATGGCTTGCGGCAAACCTGTAATTTCTACGAGGCTACCGGGCATTATGAAGGAATTTGGTCACAAGAATGGAGTGATATATGTTGATAAGCCGACGGAGGCTTTGAAGAAAGTAATTGAATTATGCAATGATGATGGAACTATAAAAAAGTGGAGAACTAGGGCTAGAAACTTCGTCGAAAAGTACAGCTGGGATAAGATTACTGACGACTTCGAGAATAAATTGAAAACATTAGCTGTAAATGGCTGATGAAAACCTTTATGGTCCAAGAAAAGAGGCATAACATTTGAAGTTGACAAATGCAGGTAGTTTGCTTAAGGGGAAATTGTTGGCGAGGGCAAGAGATGCTGGGATGAAATTCTTTTCGTTTTTTGGATGTAGAACTTCCAGAACAGTGGAATATGATTTTGTAATGAAAAATATCCCATCGAAAGCAAGAAAGATATTGGATGTGGGTTCTACAGGTTCGCTTTTACCGTTAAAGTTAGCTAAACGAGGGTATAACGTATATTCTATTGATTCGAGGGAGTACCACGAACATCATCCGAATCTTACCTTTGTGAAGGGAGACACTTTGAAATCCTTCTTCCCTGATGACTTCTTTGATTTAGTAGTTTGCGTCTCCACCATAGAACACATTGGACTAGGAGCATATGGAGATCCTCAATATGAGAATGGGGATAAGCTTGCTATGAAAGAATTTAGCAGAATTCTAAAAGAAGGGGGTACTCTGCTTCTAACTACTCCTTTTTCAGGTAAATACAAGGTTTTGCCATGGATGAATTCATACGAAAGAATATATGACTATGGTCGACTCAAAAGTTTATTTAAGGGATGGAAGACATTGCTGGAAGAATACTATATTCCAAAGAAAGCCAAACGTTGGGTAAAGGCAAGCAGAAAAGAAGCAGAGAAAATGCATGAGGCCTACTCTCGGTCTAATTTGGTTTGTTTGATGCTCAAGAAAAAGCAAGAAGCGCGAGCATGTCCTCTGTTTTAGAAGGAGCTTGTTCTGGGGTTCTTTGAACTCATAGGGCGTTAGCATGAAGACAAGCAAGGTCATCTTTATTCATGCTGAGGAACGAGGTCTTGTGAGTAAAGGAGGATCCTATACACCTTTGGTCTCCTTTGTAATCCCTACTCTAAACAGCGAACGAACCTTAGAGAAATGTCTCGGTAGTATAGTTCAGCAAGATTACGCCCTTATCGAGATACTAGTGATTGATAGCGGAAGCACCGATAATTCGATAGCGATGGCAAGAAGATTCGGGGCTAGAATATACTTCTTAAAGGGATCGTTAGGAGATGTGAGAAGATTAGGGATAGATAATTCTTCAGGTGAGCTGATCTCGTTATGGGATTCTGATGTCTATATCCAGCACTCAAAATGGCTATCTCGGAGCGTGAGTGTATTGCGTAGTTTTCCGAGGGCAAGCACGTTGTGGATACATTCAACCCACCCTCCCAACGCAGGAATCGTTGCCAGGGCGTATCACTGGTATTCTTGGATGATGATGTTGAATTTTGCTAAAAAGGGCATAGGTTTTTGGGGCGGAGGGGTTTCCATATTTAGAAGAGGAGCGATAGTAGACATAGGTGGAATAACAAGGGGGGTTGATACAGGCGAGGATTATGATCTCGCCAAGAAACTTGCGAAGGAAGGTTATGAAACAATATTTTACGACGATCCAGTTTATCATGATACTCACAACACTCTAAATGAGCTTGTTCGTAAGGATATTAGAAGGGCTAAGAATTTTAAGAAAAAGGGATTAACGCGTTCAACAGGGATTCCACTAGTTGAGCTTGTTAAGATGAACTTGAAGATTGGATTGTCTCTGTCTTTAAAAAACCTCTTCACTAAGAAAGAAGCTTATTTTGGAATTGTGCCTATCCTCATACTCTTGCGTCTGATCATATACACAATCGTTCATCTCTTGCCATGAGCAGCTCTTATCTTTTGGACACTTTCGTACTAACGATTTTAGTTAAGAGGGGAAAGTCATATTTAGACGTAGCATGCGGTCGAGGTAAATGGGGCTTCTTGGAGCTAGATATTGGTACAGCGAGAAAGAGCATGTCTCAAGATGGGCCGTAAATGATCTGCGTAAAAAGAGGGTACGCTGTTAGGGGTATTGGCTTCAGCTTTTTCGGTTGTTTTACGACGTATCGTTTAGCATTTGCATTGGCGCCATTAGCTTAGTACATACCATGGGTGAGCTATATACTCTTAGCATGGAAAAACCCTAAGTGAAGATAGCTAGAGTTACAGGGAGCTACGGATTATTAGAAACTACGGGCCCAGCTAAACAGCAGGCCTTGCTAGATAAAGGACTGATCTGTAAAGGCCATAAGGTCACGGTATATACATATAACGGAAAAGTCAAAGAAGATTTTGATAAGTTGGAAGTAAAAAGATATATTCCAATACTAAGGTTCTATGGCTTAGCTTTCTCCTATGATCTATTCAGGGACCTCATTAGAACAGATGCAGATATCATACATTCGCATGGCTACAGGAATTTTCTGACCGACACCGCTGCGCTAACGGCATTCGAGCTTAAGAAGCCGTTAGTAATGACCGCTCACGGAAGCATTGCGGGCTTCAGATATATCCACACTTCTTCTTTATTAGACTTGCCAAACTTAGCGTATGATGCCTTCACCTTTAAAGCCTCGCTTAGGCTGGCCTCTTATGTAGTAGTCAGTAGCACTATTGAAGCTATAGAAGCAGTGGAGTTTGGTCTTCCTAATGAAAAAATCAGAATAATACCACATGCAGTGGAGGCACCAGGGTTTGTAACCCAATACGTGAGAGATAGCAGCAGGAAACGTAGAGCGCTCCTCATGGTTACGAGGATAACCGCCAAGAATAACTTGGAGTTTTTGCTCAGGGCATTTCACAGCGTAAAGAAGGAAGTGCCAGACGCTGAGCTGGCGATTGTGGGCGACGAGTTGCCGAGCAGCCAGATAGGATTAGAGAAGGGGTATAAATTCCGAGTTCTAAGTCTGTTACAGAAGCTGGGGCTCATCGATTCCGTTCAATTCACCGGTTGGCTGACCGGTAACGAGCTATGGAAACAATACTTGAACGCTGATGTCTTCCTGTGGACATCAAAGTACGATAACTTCGCTCACGCCTTAGTGGAAGCTGCTCTAAGTGGCCTACCCATTGTCAGCACACAAGTGGGGGTAGCGCCTGAAATCGTAGGTAGAAATCAGGGCGGGTTCATAGTTGCGAATAACGATATTGAAGGAATGAAGAAGTCAATTGTTAAGCTTTTAATCGACAATTCTTTCTATGAGAACGCAAGCAAATATGTACTTTCCAAAGCCAAGAGGTTCTCTGTCGACTTAATGGTAGACAGATATGAAGCACTCTACAGAGAAGCTCTTTCAAAGAGTAATTTCAAAACGTTCAATTTTAATAACTCTTGGTCGAAGAATAGGCTTTAAGTGCAATAAATGGCCTCAGCATCAACTGCATTGAAAGGAGACCTAATATGAAAATTGGCATAGTATCCTACGCATTTCCTCAACATAGGCGTGGATACTGGATTGGTGTCGAACGTAGTCTCGAAGAGATCTCAAAGGCTTTCATCAGGGGGGGCAATGAGATTTATGTTTTCACTTCATTTTGTCTAGGCGGAAAAATGTATGAAGTCACAGATTATGGAGCTCACATTATCAGAGCGTCCAGTATAGATACTGGGATAATGTGTGCTAACTTAATTTCATTCAGTCACAATGTGTTAAGGTTGTATCATCGTTTACTAAATAAGATGGATGTGGTTCATGTTTTCGTGTACTCTCTTGTGCCAAGCGGTTTGCCGAGAGGAAGTCGTCCTCCTCTTGTGGCCCACTCGTTTCATTTTGATAGGGCTGATAGCCTTATAATGTATAGCTGGTTGCCGATGTTAAGAAGACTTGCTAGATCGCTTTTCGATCTATCCGATCTAGTGACTATAGAACATGAGCTTGGTACAGCCGAGTGGGCTCAATATGAATCCTTCTATAAGCTGGATGCAAATAAGATGAAATTTGCGCCATGTGAGGGGGTAAATTTGGAAAAGTTTAACCCTCGTGTCAGTGGCGAAAGGGTTAAAAAAAAGTTTATTGGACGGATTGTTCTGACGGTGGGACCGTTAGTTAAGCGTAAGGCGATACATTACTTCATTGAGGCAGCCACAATTATTTTAAGGGAATACCCTGACATAAGTTTTATTATAATAGGTAAAGGACCTGATTTACCACGGCTAAAACGGCTTACAAAAAGACTTGGCATAGAGCGGAAAGTTTTCTTTGAAGGCTTTGTGCCAGATGAATTTATGCCATGCTATTATAAAGCAGCTGAAGTATTTGTTTTTCCCTCAATTCAGGAGGGTTTCCCATGTCTCCCTCTCGAACCAATGGCCTGTGGTACGCCTGTTGTGTCCTCTAACCTAGCGAACATGAAGACAATAGTAGGTAATGGAGGAATCCTTGTTCAGCCAAGTGATGTTCACGGTATTGCAAAGGCTGTTATAAGAATGCTAGAAGACCCTGAGATGAGAGAGAAATTAAGCAACGAAGCTTACAAGGCAGCGAAAAAGTTTACCTGGGATAAAGCAGCCGAAAAAATATTTCAAATATACAAAGAAGCCATTGAAGTGAAGTCAAAGTCTTAAAAGGACACATCATGAACGAGCTACTTCTAATAACTAATACCCCTATTCTAGCACACAAGCTGAAAGGACAGGTCTTCTTCCCATCATACTTATACTCACTTGAGATTATGGTGGAAATAGTGTGAGAAAAATGGTGTTTCGCTTAAAAGTTCGGCGTTCCGCATTGAGGACAATGATGCCGATGCTAGCATTTCTAATTTTTTCTTCGATAATGTATCTTATACTTCCGGATAGCACTTTCTCGCGTGCAATAAGGATAACTTCTGGGGTAATAGCTCTTATTCTCATACCAGGATATTGTATCATGCACGCCTTCTTAAATCATTACGAACCAGTAGAGAAATTTGGATTCAGCCTTGTTTGTGGTTTAGCCATTCAAATATTTATTGTCTTGATTTTATATAGTATTGGCTCGACATTTCTTTACAAACAAACGAACTTTGGTTTGGCGATCATAGTTCTAACATTTTCATTTATACTCATGCTTTTAATTGCTCAAATCCTTAAAAAACAATATCTTGAAGAGATAAATACTATATCTCAGATAGAGAAAATTAAGGCTTCGTTAAGAAACAATTCGTTTCTGCTCGTCATGTTGATTTTTTCCTTAATTATTCGTCTATACTACCAAAGTTTCATCCATGCTCCATCAACCGATGGAGCATTGTATCTTGATTTTGCCAGAAACATCGCAACTACAGGGCAATTTACATCGAAATCAGTCGGTTCCGCCAGCCCGATCTTTCTAAAGAACTATTTTGGTTTTTCAACCCATCTTTTTGCCTGCTTCACCATGGCAATTTTCTTCCAGATCGGGGGGGTAAGCTTCTCATCAGCAAAGCTGATGACGGTTTTCGCCGGTTTTCTCGTAGTCTTTCTTATTTATAAAATAGCTAGGGAGTTCTTTTCAAATAGTGTTGCTATAATCGCATCTGGTGTGGCCTCATTTCATCCTCTTCTTCTCTTATATTCATCAGTGATTTATGGACCCGAAATTCTTGCCACCCTGTTTATGCTGAGCGCCTTCTACTTTTTTTTAATGAGCTTAAAAAGCAACTTAAAGCGTTCAAGAATATATGCTATATTTGCGGGGCTATTTGCTTTTCTGACGCTTGGTGCAGCAGGCTACATTTTTTTGGCTCTCCTGATTGCCATATTTTCTTTATTCGCGTTTTTTACAGTTAAGGATCATACTCGTTTTAAGATTTTGAAGAGTTTTCTCTTTGCTATTGTGCTCATGATCGGTTTATTATTCGCTATAAATAAGCTCATCTTTGAACCATTCGCTGCGACATCAACTTACTATTTGATCGTCTTTTGGGCTATACCAATATTCTTTGCAATTATTTTATTTAAAGGAAGAGACGACAAATGGATATCATGTGTTAGCTACACGTTTGCGACCGTCTATATTTTTTCTCTGTTCACCGCAGTAAGAGCTTACTACATAAGTCAAGTCGTTCCTAGACAATACCTTATACACGGGCCGCTAGAACCAATCGAACATGGTACTCTAGGTTATGCGGAGATGTTAATCTCTCAACTTTCTCGTTTTCCATACTTATACAGTGCGTTTTGGCAACTTGCTAATGAATCGTTAACTCCCGCTATTTTATTATTGAGTCTTCTCTCATTTGCCAAATTCTCAAAGTGGAAAGAAAATCTTTCGATTTTCTCATACCCATTCTTCTTCTCATTAGCCGTGACACTTTTGGGCTCTTCATATCTAATTGAACCCAATTGGTATATATATAGTAAAATCATGCTAAGTATTATACCCTTTTTTACAATATTATCAGCGTCGACTATATCACTGTTAGTTTCTTCTACATCAGACCTTCGCACTTTTTTACACACCGGAAAACGTTATCGTAGTAGCATATCCAAATTTCTTACAGGGTTAATAATACTAATTGTTCTCCTTCCCCATTACAGTCCTCTGTATAGCAAATCTATTAGTTATATGGACGATAAGCACAATTACTCATTTGGCATTGGTCTCTATGAATATTATAAACCCGCAATTGAATGGATACGGTCTAATACACCTTTAGACACAGTTTTGATGAGTAGAAAGCCAGATGAGTTTGCGTGGTATACTAACAGAACAACTTTCTTCCCTCTGAATCCCTATGCAAGTAAATACGAAGATTATTTCAATGTTAATACAACTTTACTGATGAAGGTAATCCATAGATACGGGGTCAATTATCTAATAGTTGACTATTACAACTTCTATGATGCCTATAAAGATCTCAATTATCTCTATTTAGACCCATCAGAAGCGCCCTACGGTTTTGACTTAGCTTTTCAATATAACTTTACCGACCATTATAAATTAACAACGAGTGTGTTAATTTATAATGTTACATTGATAGCATCTGTAGGAGAACCAATCGCCAATTTAAATTCAGAGAATTTGAATATTTTAGAAACTGAAAAATTTTCAGTTGAAAAGGCGTATGAGGATAGACCTTACGACATATTTTATCCGAGAATTATCGACGATAAAGAAGCAACAAGTGGTAAGACGACTATGTGGATAACCCAGAATCCTGATGCCGTAAATAAACAAGAGGTATCCCTTAAGCTTAAGGGATATGGATGTTTTACTGTCGGAGTTAGGCTTAGAAGTAGTTACAATTACACAGACAAAGATTACGATACGGGGCTAAGTATACTTTTCAATGGAATGTGGGTGGGCGGCATAACTGGCAAGTTCACGAGCGCATATGAGATCTATTTGATCGGGACTATTTTTATAGATGGCGAGGGTACTTTATCCATTGTACACACACATCATGACGGGGGTTACTGGGCTTGGACATACGTGGACTACGTTGAACTGGCGCCAACAAAAACCGAAAAATAGGGTGCGGATAAGTGGTCATTAATTCTTTTATGGCTTGTTTCTGTGAACCCCCAATTATTTATAACTAGAAGTGAAAGAGAATGGACATGGCTTACTAATAGAAACTTCTTACTTGCACCCTATGATGTAAACATAACCATACTGAATGATCTAATTGGGCGATACAAGGCATGCTATCTTTTAGCCTTATGGAGACATTAATTAATGGAGTTTTACACATCAGTTAAATGATCAAAGTATGAAAAAACAAAGGTTAGAGAAAAGTGATCGATCTACTTTTGATTAATCCTCGAAGCAGACATGGGGGCACTATTCCTTTGGGCTTACTTTCACTAGCTTCCTACGTTAGAGAAAACGGATTTAGCGTGCAGATAGTTGACGAAAATACACAAAATTTGAAGAGAAAGTTACATAAATGCGGGGGAGCTCGTGTTATAGGGGTTACAGCAACCACAGACAGAGTGATCTCGGCGTATAGGATTTGTGAGGAAATTAAAAAATGTTTCAAAAAGGAAGCTATTGTCGTGCTTGGTGGGATCCACGCAACGGCATTACCGGAGATATCACTGAAAGAAAGTCTTTTTGATATTGCGGTTGTCAGTGAGGGAGAGCGAACTATAACAGAGTTGCTTTCAAAAGTTACTCAGGGAAATAAATTTCCCACAGATGTCCCTGGAACTGTAGTAAAATTTGATGGAGAGATCATTGTTAACAAACCGAGAGAACTAATTAAAGATCTTGATGAACTCCCATTACCAGCCTATGATTTAATAAATATCCAGAATTACTTTCTCAATGTTAGGGAGCATATCGAGTTTAAGCGACCAATACCGGTGATGATCGGCAGAGGCTGTCCTTTTGATTGTGTTTTTTGCTCTTCTAAAATAATGTGGAGAAGGAGAGCGCGGTTTTTCTCCGCAGACTATGTAGTTAAACACGTAAAATTCTTGATTGATAAGTATGGAATCGACGCGATTCCTTTCCAAGATGAGGAGTTCCTTTTGAACCGTGAGTTTTCTCATGAATTGTTGGATGCATTCCTATCATCTGGAATGGAGAAAAAGATTAAGTGGTCATGCGAAGCTAGGGTTGACAGTATTGATGGAGATTTGATAAGAAAAATGAAAAAGGCGGGATGCGCCCTAGTCAGATTTGGTATGGAATCTGGGGCGCAAGAAACTCTAGGCTTTCTTAAAAAACGTACTGTAACAGTTGAAGACAATATTAATGCTGCGCTAATGTGTAAAGAGGAGAATCTTGAGTGTTTTGGATCTTTTATAATAGGCTCCCCGATGGAGACCATTGATACCTTAATTGAAACAATTGATTTCATACAGAAATATATGGTAGGTCATAAGGTTGCCGTGTTTGTTGCTGTTCCATATCCCGGTACAGAGTTATATCATATCTGTAAGCAGAAAGGCTTTCTTCGTAATAACGTTACATGGAATGATTTCATAGTAGAGAATGGGAATCCTCCAGCGATAATCAGAAGTGAAAATTTTACAGCAAAGCAACTTTCTAGCATTAGGAACTACATAAATTTACATGTGGTAGAACCTATAAACTTAGGCAAAAAACCCGCAAGGATAAATCACTACGAGGAGATAAAAAAGATCTTAAGGGGTGATCTTCGCTTAGCAAGCAATACAGGAAGGAGGCTTTATTATGCATCGCATCGCATCTTTCGGAACTTCCCAAGCTATGTTCGAGAGGGGCAGGTTATTAAAGTTTTAAGGAAAGAGATTGCCGCTCGTGTCAAAAGTCGTTGAGAGTTCAAGAATAATTGCAATAGTGGGTCGAGACTTGCTATATAATCATAGAATTTTTAAGTTCCTAAAGATTATCGCCCAATTGCTTTATCCACATAAGTTACTCATTGTAGCGCCTAAAATCAGACCTGAAGAAGGAGGTGTACAAGTCAAAAAGGTGAAGATAAAAGGCCTAGAAATAGTTGATTCGAGGGCAGTCCTCACTAGGTCCCAGTTATACTTTATGCCCAACTGTTTCTACGAGCTTCTAAGAAGAAAACCAGCGATAATTTGCCATTGGACCGGTGAATTGGGATTAATGAGTCTAACCTGCATGCTCGCAAGTAAAATCTTGAGGGTTCCGTTTGTTATTTTTACATGGCGAAATAAGCCTGTAAAACTCCCACTTCCAATAAAAGTGATCTGGAAGGTTATTATTTCGTCCACAAGTTTGATTATAGCAGGCACCAATAAAGCTAAGAGTATTCTGATTTCAGAGGGGGTGCCTTCCTCGAAGATTATAGTTATGCCTGAGGCGGGGATCGATAAAAAATTTTTCTTTCATCCTAAGGGAGGGCCCCTCAGGAAGGGTTCAATTAAAAAAACCGTACTTTTTACAGGCCGATTTGTAGCTGAAAAGGGAATATATCAAATTTTAGAAAGTATAGAGAAGGTGAGAAGTAAGATTAGAGATATTCATTTTATATTCTGCGGTAATGGACCGGAAAGAGATAATATGATAAACTACGTTAAGAAGGCGAATTTAAGCAATATTTGCACAATTAAAGGTTGGGTTTCTTACGATGAAATGCCGAAAGTGTATAATAGTACTGATGTTTTTGTTTATCCTAGCTATGCTACTAAAAGTTGGGAGGAGCAATTTGGTTTTGCTTTGTTGGAAGCTATGGCTTGCGGTGTTCCAGTAATAACGACGAAGAGTGGCTCGATTCCAGAAGTTGTTGGAAATTCCGTTATAATTATTGAACCGAAAAACAGCAAAAAACTTGCTGAGGCGATAATAAAAGTATTACATGACGAAGATCTCAGAAAATCTTTGTCAGAAAAAGGTAGAAAACAAGCAGAAAAATATAGCTCAGAAATTATAGCGAAAAAATTTATTAAAGTAATAGTAAATCTGACATCATTAAAAACTCCGCTAGCTCGTATGAGTATTGATAACGCATAAACGTGAAAGTAATAGAATTTCGCGATCAAATAAGAGATTCGTAAGTCGTTTGTTAAGATATCTAGTAAATCAAGAAGTAATTTTAGATGCCGCGTGTGGCACAGGATGGTTTGGACAAATTTTCAATGAGTACCCGGCGGCGACTGTCATTGGAATAGATCTTAAAGTTCCCCCCAGAGAGGTTAAAAGTAAAAACTTTTTAGTAATGAGCGTTGAACACCTCGGCTTTTCAAGCAATTCATTTGACTGCATAATAGCAAAAGATATACTTGAACATTTAATCTTTCCATTAAACGCAATGAAAGAATTTCATAGGGTTCTGAAAAATAAAGGGAAAATAATCATTACAGTCCCTTCATCTAAAGCCCCGTTCTTATGGGAAGATTATACCCACGTGAGGCCTTTCACTAAAAAATCTTTACACCAACTCTTCGTAGATTCTAAATTTGAAGTTATCTGTATGAAATATTTAGCAGCCTCAACATCCGGAGCAGCTTTGCTGAGAATTGAAAGCATTTTTGACTTCTTAGCTAGATTGGGCTTGAGAAGAGGTAACATTTTAGCTATTGGTCAAAAACAATAACATCGACCGATAGGATTACAATGAAATGAGAAACGATGAAACTCGCTCAAAGAAATTCTTCATTCATACTCGTTATTCTGAAGATTGGACAAAATTTATTCGAGAAAAAGGTTACAAGGAGGGCTATGAAGAGTTAGCTATCGATATCTTATTAAATTTTGAAAATGTCTGTAGCTCACAGTCTGTCTTGGAAGTTGGAGTCGGTGAAGGGCGTTTCATCCACAAATTTCTGGAAAGAGGCGTCAAATACGTAGGTATAGATATTTCTACAAAAATGTTAAAGAGAGCTGCTGAGAATCGCAACAATGAAGTAGACTTGATTGTAGCAGACGCCGAAAATCTGCCCTTTCGCGGAAATTGCTTTGATCATGTCTTCTGTTTTGCCACATTTTTCTTTCTTCCAAACAATTATAAGGCTATCAAAGAGATGGGAAGAGTTACGAAGGGAAATGTATTAATCGAGTTTCGTAACCTTTTCAGTTTTATTATCATTGCTAGTTATCTTAAGTTATTCATCGTTAAACTTGTAAAATATTTGGCAAATAAAATATCAATTATAAAAACTGTATTAGTATTGGCCTATGGAAAGAAAAAGGTCGACGCCTTTGTCAATTCTCCTTATTTTCATCCTAATTATCCGATTGATCCAATAAGATTACGTAGGTTTTTCAGGGAGGCAGGTTTAAAAATAGATTATGTTGAAGGCTTTGATTTACCAAAGTTATATAGAGGAAGATTTGTTGGAGCAAAGTCGATAAGGAAGTGGTTAAAGCCAGTATTACTGGTTAGAGCACATCGATTAAGAGCGTAGCGCAAGGATTACTTCTATGTATTAGAGACTTAAAGTTTATTAAAAGAAGTGAAATACGAGTATTTAAAGTAGGAAGGATGAATTTGTCGAAGAAAATGGGCATACCAAGTATGAGAATATACATTCCTTCGGAGGACAAATCTTGGATCCTGAACAGGTTTAACGAAATACTCGATTCATCGATTCTCACCGAAGGAAAATTTTGTAGGGAACTAGAGCGAAGGCTAGAGTCGTATCTTGGAATTAAGCACGTCGTTGTCACTAATAGCGGAACAGGGGCTTTGGAAGCTATGATAAGAGCATTGAACCTAAAAGGTGAAATACTTGTTACTGATGAGACCTTTTCAGCCACTATATATGCTATTCTTAGAGCCGGATGCAAACCTGTGCTGGTCGATGTTGAGGAAGACATGTATCTATCGCCTAAAGAATTGAAGGCAAAGATAACTGAAAAAACCTCAGCTGCCTTTGTTATGCATGTCGGAGGTTTCATCTCTGATAGCATAATAGAAATTAGAGAGATTTGCGATGCCAATAGCCTTACGCTAATAGAAGATGCCGCTCAAGCCATGGGATCCAAATACGATGGCAAGTTCGCTGGAACCTTTGGGGAAGCAGCAGGATTTTCCCTATTTCCAACGAAGGTGATGGGTAGTGCGGAAGGTGGATTTGTAGCTACGGACCGTGATGAAGTAGCTGAATTAGTCGCGTTATTAAAGGATCAGGGTAAGGCAAAGGGGAATATCTGTAATGTTCAGGGGTACAACTGGCGGATGAACGAATTCCAAGCAGTGATTGCTCTAAGTCAACTTAATAGACTCAAGGCCTTCATAGAACATAGAAATCGTATAGCAAAGCTTTATGATGAATTTCGAGAGCTAGATAAAACAGGCAAGATTACCCAATATAGAAAGTCAAAAAAGTGTAGGCCTAATTGGTATAAATACATCGCATTTCTTAAAGGAGTTGAACGGGAGTTTATTAAGGCAAAGCTAAATTCTCAGAACATAAATCTCAGCGGGGAAGTCTATGAATTACCCATACACCTACAACCAGCATTTAGGGAATTTGGTTATAGGCGAGGAGATTTTCCGGTAGCAGAACAAGTCTCTAGGACGCATATCTGCTTTCCCTTAACTTCAAACCTGACGACGGAGCAAGCTGAATACTTTCTGCAGTGTTTGGAAGAAAGTTTGAAATGAAGGTTCTTGTAACGGGCGGGTCCGGATTCATAGGAAGTGCACTAATCCAACTTTTATTGAAGGAAGGCCATCAGGTAGTATCTATAGATGTTCAAGAGCCTTACTTAAAAGCAGAAGATTTCAAATTTATAAAGGCCGATCTCTTAGACTTTAAGAATGTAATAAGTTACTTGAAAGATGTGGATGTTGTCTTTCATTTGGCCGGGGTTGTATTAGATGCAATGAGAGCAGACCCTTATAGGTCCTCCGGCATTAACATTGATATTACTCGAAATGTGCTTGAAGCATGTAGGATAAATTCCGTTAGCAAGGTAATATTTGCAAGCTCTTTTTACGTTTACGATGGTACTAATGAGAACATGATTGTAAATGAAGCTACTCCGTTGGATACGCTTAACATTGAGCTATTTGGGGCCTCGAAGCTTTTCGGAGAGTGTATGGTAAAGGAGTATAGTAGAAGGTTTAAACTCAAATACGTCATACTTAGATTTGGTTCCGCCTATGGTTACGGGAGGTCCTCTAATGTGATTCAAACTTTTATAGAAGCTGGTTTGAAGGGAGAAAAAATTATGGTGTGGGGAGAGGGAAAGAGGAGAAATCAATATACATATGTAAAAGATCTAGCTAGGGGTTGTATTCTCGCAATGAACGAAGAAAATGAAATTTATAACTTAATATCGCCGGAAGAAACTACAACTGGAGAATTAGCGGAAATGCTGCGCAAAAACTACGGCTTTGAGGTAGTCCATGATATAACTCATAAAGAGGGCGCGAGCATGCCTTATATGTCTTCAAGAAAAGCAATTTCAAAGTTAAAGTGGAATATAACAAGTCTCGAGGACGGAATTGAGGAGACCGTAAAAGAAATGCAAAGACATCTGGCGCGTATGCAATGAGAGAGGCGATGCTTATCAAGCAGAACACCCGTTTGGACCCGTACCAATGGCATGAACGGTCGATCTTATACAGAGATAGCAAGCTTACGATCATCGTTGACGATACGTATGAAGTTACACAAGCTATGCCAATTCAGATCACCGGCAAGATAGGTTTCTCGCCAGACTCCAATTAAGTGATTGAAGTCGACTGACTATGCATATCAAGTATCTCGGAGTTCTGGCGTATTAAGCAGAGTTAACATCAAACATTGCATTTAAAGTTCACTTTAATTACATTTAGATTAATTCTAGACGGAGTGTTTCACATGTGACGAAATCAAATAATTCGTTAAAGAAAAATATTGTAATTCTTTGGCACCAAAGAGGAAAACTTGCAAATCAACTCTGGAATTTTATGAGTGCTTATGCATATTGTTTAGAGAAGGGATATGAACTTAAAAACTATTGTTTCTATGAGTATGGAAGATTTTTTAGTATCCCTGTTGGGAACACATTGGTAAATTGGTTATATTTCAAAACGTTTCCATTCTACCGATCACTACTTCCGAAGCGGCAGAGCCATTATTGGAGACAGCGTACATCCGAAGCGTCAGCCTTTATTGGAGACAGCGTATACTCATATACTTTTGTTTGGCCTATGGAAAAAATTCATAAATCAAGAATCATACGTGGCTACCCACACGTGCACTACCTTCCTCCAACTCAAGAAAGCGAACCCGTCCTCAAGCGTCTTGAACAAGATAGCGGTAAAACCATTTACTTTTATGGATGGCTATTCCGAAACCCAGTTGGTTTACAAAAGTATCGGCAGAACATTTTGAGTTATTTCCAGCCTGTAGATAGGGTGCAAGCTAAGGTCCAACAATTCATAAGATCCCTTAGGTCAAGGTATCGAAATCTTGTAGGTGTCCATATCAGACAAACTGATTACCGCAAATTTGAGGCTGGTCGTTATTATGTTTCCCCTCAGGAAACAGCTATTTTTGCAAGGCAGTACCTTCAACACTCTAAAAAGGCTCAATCTAATACATGTTTTGTAATCTGTTCTGATGAGGATGTTAACTTACAATGCTTCGGCGATCTCAATGTCGTGCATCACTATGGTAACGTAATCAAAGACTTATTTGTTCTCGCATCAACTGATGCGATTCTTGGATCAAATAGCTCATACGGTGCTCTCGCTTCCTGGTATGGAAATATTCCACATATCATCATGTTAAAAGAGGGTATTGATTGGAATTACTACAAAGATAAACACAAGTATTTCGAAAATAAATACAATACAGTAGTTCATTTTTAAATTGAACTTTATTTAAGGAGAGAAATGTAGCGAGGATTATTAAGTAAAAGGTGAGCATAGATTGAGGTTTGCATCTTCGGTTCACAATTGAACTACGTTTGGAAAACCGCAGCTAGGGTATATGATGCCTTAACGTCGCCTAACATCTTTCAGGACAGGTCGCGCGCGCGACTCTATATAACTAAACCAAAAAGGGGTTGATGGACATAGCTCTCAAGCAAGAAATCGCAGATCTGTTAAGAAACAAAGCACGCGTACTCAGTAACCGATGTTATCACATGTCCGATATATTTTGGAGGGTCTGGACAGAGTTTGGAGTGATAAGGATGTGGAAAGCTCACTGTTACTTAAGGCACATTAAACGTGATCAAAGGGAGAAATTTGACGTTCTTAAAAAAAGATTCGCCAAAGTTTACAGCAATATCAAGTATCATGATATTCGGGACTTCGTAACAACGCCATGGTGGAATATTAATGTGGAAATAGAGAAAGTTTTCTTACCGTCGCCGCCTTTTAACTTCCTTAGGAATAGTGTGATTCAGCGTACAATGTTTGTTATGGCAGGAAGCAAGTGGCTTAATAAAGAGTTATCTTTTCTCCAGAAAAGATATTCAAAAATGAAACTGAGAAGTTTGCTTATCGAAGATTATGTTGGTGATCCATTGCTTTTGAACTCTGAGTATATTACGTCGCATAACAGTATACACCATTTATATCATTTAGTGAGGTACTCTCAAAGGGCGAAATGTAATTTGAACGGAATAAGGGTTGTTGTAGATTGGGGGGGTGGCTACGGAAATATGGCAAAGATTTTCAAAAGATTAGTAGGTAGCAACAATCTTACTTTCATAATTATTGACATTCCGATATTTAGCTGTCTGCAATGGTTGTATTTGGCCACTGTATTAGGGGAGGAAACGGTCCATCTCTTGCAGACTCCTGAGGACAATGTGCGAGTCGGGAAAGTTAATCTATTGCCTGTATGTTTTGTAAGTCGTTATAATATCACTGCTGATCTTTTTATATCTACTTGGGGATTAAGTGAAAGCTCTGTGTACACACAAGATTATGTGATTGCCAGTAATTGGTTTCGCGCTAAACATATTCTACTGGCTTACCAAGATAGTTGTAAGGAATTACCTTATGCTGACAGGATTGGGAAACTTGCCGAGGGAAGCGGAGCAGTTATTGAAGATATAAAATTTTTACCTGGCAATCATTACGCCTTCCGGTAAAGTCATGTGAGGTAACTAATAAATTGACATCTAACTTACTTCAAGTGATCTGCCAATGTTAATTGAATAAACAATCATTCAGGTGCAGTAAAATGGAACGCGTTTTGATTACTGGTGAGATGCATTTTCTCGGCGGCCACTTAGCCGAGAGACCTACATAGCTTTACGTAGTATGCTGATTTAGGTAAGCCGAAAGTTTGTTTACTTGGGATAATATTATAAAGTATTTGATCAAATGTTAGCTACAAAGAAAATGAGCTAAATCTTTAGGAGGTAACACTATCTTGCTTGGTGATGAATTGAAAGGTGCTCTCAAAGAAAGAAGAATACTGGTAACTGGCGGAGCTGGATTTATTGGGTCAGAGGTCGTAAGGCAACTTTACGAACTGGAAGCAGATGTAACGGTTTTTGACAATTTTTCATCAGGCAAAATAGATTACATCAAAGAAATTCATAACATTAAAGTTTGTAAGGGTGATATTTGCGATGACAAAGTCGCTTCAAAGCTACTTAAAGATCAGGAATTAGTTATTCACTTGGCTGCCTTACCTTTTATACCCGATTGCTATTATCATCCTGATGAATTTTTCAGGGTAAACGCAATGGGATCAATTAACATGATGTGGGAGTCTATTCAGTCTGAAACTGTCGAGAAGTTTGTTCATGTATCTTCAAGTGAAGTGTATGGCACAGCAAGATATGTGCCGATAGATGAAGAGCATCCCACCCTTCCGCATTCAACATATGCGGTTAGTAAACTAGCTGCGGATCGAGCTGTCTTTGCAATGCATAAAGAACATGACTTTCCTGCAGTAATAATCCGACCATTTAACTCATATGGACCGAACATTACCCAACCGTATATTATACCGGAAATTGTTCTTCAACTCTTATCAGCGAATGATAGTATTCAATTGGGGAATGTTGAGAGCTCAAGGGATTTCACTTATGTGGAGGATACAGCGCGAGGCATAATTATGGTTTTAACCAACAAAAGCGCAGTAGGTGAGACTATAAATCTTGGAAGCGGTAAAGAGATCAAGATACGTGATTTGGTTTTTTTGATGGTCAAGCTATTAGGAAAGCGAGTTAAAATTGAGAGAGATCCCACACGTTTTAGACCGTATGATGTGGAGCGCCTTTTGTGCGATTATACGAAGGCAAAGAAAATACTTAGGTGGGAACCGCAGGTCTCACTTGAGGAGGGCTTACAAAGGACTATTGAATGGATAGCAAATAATCCAATAAGGTTCAAAGGACCCTTTAAGGGGTGGTATCAATCTTACTACGGAACAACTTAACTGTGTATAAGGCTAAGCCGATAGTCAATTCTATTAATGAATTAGGTAGGAATTATATTGTCATTTTGGAGTGAAAGAAAGGTTCTTGTAACGGGTGGAGGAGGTTTTATTGGGTCACACTTAGTAGAAAGATTACTTAGATATGGATCGAAAGTGAGAGTTGCTGGGCGAAGCGAAAAGCAAATTAATCTAGTTAATTGCCTTGAAAAAATTGACTATGTAAGCGCGGATCTCTCAAAAATGGAAAATTGTATAAAGGTAGTTCACAGAATGGATGTAGTCTTTCATCTCGCATCTAAAGTTGCTGGTATCGAGTATAATGTTGCTCATCCAGCGGAGATGTTTGAGACAAACACCTTGTTGAATTTAATGATGCTAGAGGCCTCAAGAATAGAAAACGTGGAAAGATATCAGTGCACAAGCTCGATATGTGTTTATCCTAGGTATTGTGAAGTCCCAACGCCCGAAACTGAAGGATTCAAGGATGATCCTGAGCCAACCGTTTTAGGGTATGGATGGTCAAAAAGGGTCGCAGAGCTTCAAGCTAGATTTTATGCAAATGAATATGGTATGAAAATTGCCATAATTAGGCCCACTAATGCTTATGGTCCAAGGGATGATTTTAGTCCAGAGACATCGCATGTTATTCCTGCTTTAATACGGAAAGTTTACGAATCAAACGATGTCATCACTGTCTGGGGAAGCGGGAATCAAACTAGATCGTTCATTTATGTTGAAGACCTAGCGAGAGCTATGATGGAAGTTACCGAAAAATACGCTGTCGCCGATCCGATAAACATCGGAACTGAAGAAGAGATCATTATAAAAGATTTAGCGAATCTAATTATAAAAATAAGTGGAAAAAACATCTGTGTCAAGTTTGATTTAACTAAGCCAGAAGGTCAACCTCGCAAATTTGCAGATATAACCAAAGCAAAGGAAAAAATTAACTGGAGGCCCAATTTCACGTTGAAAGAGGGCCTTAAGAAAACTATAGAGTGGTATAAAATTCAGTACCTCCATTAAATGTCTAGCTTAATATTTTTTAGGTGAAAACCGATGAAATGGATAAGCGTCGGCGATTTTAGAATCGGATCAGAGGAAAGGGAAGCAATAAAGAAAGTTTTAGATTCTGGCAGGATATCTGAAGGAGAAAAGGTAGCAGAATTCGAAAATGATTTTTCAAAGTATATTGGGACAAAGTATACTGTACTCGTGAATTCAGGGACCTCAGCAATTATAGCGGGTTTAATGTCTTTGTTATTTGTGGATGGTCTTAGCATAAAACCACAAACGAATGTGATTACCACGCCTGTTACATATGTTGCAACTGTAAACGCGATAAAATTGGCAGGGTTCAATCCAGTTTTTGTTGATGTCGATCGAGAAACATTTGTTATAACTCCTGAGAACATTAAAAAGCACTTAGAAAACGTGGAGGATGTTGATAAGTATTCGATAGTTTTACCTGTGCATCTGATGGGTTATCCTGCTGACATGAATGAAATAACCAGAATATGTAAAGAATATGGCTTGTATTCATTTGAAGATTCGGCTCAGGCCCATGGATCATTGTACATGGGAAAGAAGTGCGGTTCCTTATCCTTAGCTTCGGCTTTCTCTTTCTATATAGCTCATAGTATTCAAGTGGGGGAAATGGGGGCGTTAACGACAAACAATCCAAAAGTCGCAAAACTTGCAAGGCGGATAAAAGCTCATGGAAGAATGTGCGATTGCCGAATTTGTACTAGGTTCGAGGGGCTATGCCCATACAAGAGGACGGGTAATGAAGAGTTCGATCCAAGATTTTACCATACACATATTGGATATAATTTCAAGACAACAGAATTTATGGCGGCTCTCGGCCTAGTTCAACTGAAAAAAGCAGATTGGATTAAAAAGAAAAGACAAGAAAATGTTAAATTTTTGAATGAGGGATTAGCAAAAATCTCCGATATTTTGCAGTTGCCAAAATATTCAGAAGATATCAGTTATCTAGCCTACCCTGTGGTTATTAAAAAACCGAGCATTATTCTGAGAAACAAGTTAATGTATAAATTAGAGAAAAATGGAGTTGAAATAAGACCCTTGTTTAGCTGTATTCCAACACAACAACCGGCATACCAATGCCTGAAAGAAAAATATAAAGGAACTTTGCCAAATGCGGAATACGTCGGGAAGAATGGTTTTTACATTGGGTGTCATCAATATTTGGAGCAGGAAGATCTGAACTACATTATTAGCGTTTTTGAACGGGTCTTAAGCCCTCGCGTGAGTTAACAAAATAGTTCCAGAGGATATCTAATAGTTCAAAGACCCCTTGTTTCGATTGTGATGCCAGTTTCTAATCCGAACGTGGATACCTTAACTTCATTTCACGTCAGCCTCCGACGAAACCATAGAACAGTCCTATGGAGACCTTGATCTACAGTAATCCTTGGGTGGGAACCAAGGAGATTTCTAGCTTTACTTATATCTGGGCATCGCCTTCTCGGATCATCTTCCGGCAGAGGATGAAATGTTATAGGAGATCCGCTATCCGTTAGCCGTTTTAATCCTTTGAGCCAGCTCCAAGATAGTTATCTCTTCCGAATTTCCAATGTTCACAACTTCACCTCTAGCCCCCTCACTAGCCAAAAGCAACAAAAGTCCTATACAAGTATCAGTTACATAACAGAAAGACTTTGTCTGCTTTCCATCACCATAGACGGTTATCGGCTTGTTCGCTAAGGCTTGGGCTATAAAGCGTGAAACCGCCCTACCATAAGCCCCCTTAGCCTCAAACGCGGACCATAAGAATTGAAGATCCTCGCAACCCTCACATCCAGCCCATACTTCCTATGATAAGCCATGAACAAGGCTTCAGCGAACCGCTTCCCCTCATAATAACATGACCTAGCCCCTATGAGGTTCACGTGCCCCAACAGCTCTCCGGCGTCGGAAGCACTTCAGCATCCCCATACGCCTCCGATATTGAAGCAAACAATATCGCAGAATCATATTTCCTAGCCAACTCAAGCATGTTATAGCCACCAACAGAATTAGCCTGCAACGTCTCAATCGGATGCTGCTGATACTCCTCCGGAGAGGCACGGCTGGCTAAATGAAGGATATGGTCGTATTTTATGTCGCCTTCAAAAGCGCAGACATCTTCATTAATAAATTTAAATTTCGGCTTTCCCAACAAATGATCCATATTCTCCATTTTCCCAGTCGACAAGTTGTCTAGGCAAGCAACCTCAGCATCAAAGCTCACAAGCACATCGCAAAGCCAACCACCAATAAAACCCGCACCACCCGTAACTAAAACCCGCTTTCCCTCAAAATCCTCCCTTTTCAACCCGCTCTTTATCCTCTCGATATCTTCAAGAATTATCTGATCAATCACGTCGAGGTTCTCCTACAAAAGTGCTGATAGGATAAGGATAAGGCTTCCCAATACGTTTCCGGGCTGCCAATATCCAACCTAACATCGTTAGAGCTAAGCTGAACAGCACAAACATTCAAGCCCCAATCAACCAGCCTCTGAATAGCATCGGTAAGTTGAACCTCCCCACCCTTACCCGGAGAAGTCTTCTCCAATGCCTTAAAAATCACTGGATGAAAAACGTAGATGGGCATGATCGCAAGTTTGCTGGGCGGCTTTTCCGGCTTCTCAACCGCTTCTTTAACCCTATAAACTCGCTTCTCTATTTCTTCAGGCTTAATGACGCCATACTGCCTTGGATCCTCAATCTCCTGCACCAAGAAGGTAGCGTCAGCGTTAAGGCGTTCATGAGTCTCCATCAACAACTTAAGATGTTCAGCTTTTTTTGAAATGATATACGTGTCACCCGCGTGGACGAGGCAGGATTCATTCTGCACGAATGGCCGTGTCATCAAAACAGCGTCCCCAAAACCCTTCGGCTCAGGCTGATTCAGCCAAATGATCGTCGAAGTCTTAAGCTTCGTGTAAAAGCCATCCAGGTCCAGAGCTTGATCACCCTTCCCCCTATTCTTCAGCATAAGCACCGAATTATGATCAGGCGTAAAATGATCCTCAATACTACGCTTACCCCTGCCAACCACAAAACTAACTGCAAAAGAGGCTTTACACCAACATCTCCGTTCACCAAGTTACAAAAAATCGGAAGCATCTCCTTAGGCTGCTCCTTAGTAGCCGGAAACAAACGAGTCCCCAAACCAGCCGCCGGAACCACAACCTTCCTAATCATCCAAACCTACCCAACCCCAATGTTTTACCACACAAACAATTTATAGTTAATGGTGTAAGAAGAGAAAAAGATCAAGATGAGGTTACGGCCATGACCCTATACCGCATCTCCATCATCGGAACAGGCTACGTCGGCCTATGCACAGCCATTGGATTCGCAATTAAAGGCTACCACGTTATTGCCTCCACCCACGACCCCGAAAAGGCAGCCTCAATAAACAGGGGGATTCCGCCCTTTTACGAACCAAACCTAAAAGAATTCCTCCAAAAAACCGTAAACAAAGGCTACCTCAAATGCATCTCGGACCCAGAACAAGCTGTCTTAAACACAGATATCACCTTCATCACGGTAGGCACCCCAAGCCAACCAGACGGTAGCATCGATCTAAAATACATTGAGAGTTCTGCTTTAGAAATTGGGGAGGCCCTAAACAAAAAGGATACATACCATTTGGTAGTGGTCAAAAGCACCGTTGTCCCCGGCACGACAGAAAACGTGGTTAAGCCCACCCTCGAAAACCACTCAAACAAAAAATGCGGCACCGACTTCGGCTTGTGCATGAACCCCGAATTCCTACGCGAAGGCTCGGCCCTCCACGACACCCTACACCCCGACCGTATTATCATCGGCGAATATGACAAAAAATCTGGCGACACTCTAAACGCCCTCCACCAAGACTTTTACGGCCAAGAAAAGCCTCCAACAATCAAAACAAACATCCCAACTGCTGAGATCATCAAATATGCCAACAATGCCTTCCTAGCCACAAAAATCAGTTTCATCAATACTATAGCCAACATTTGCGAAAAAATCCCTGGCGCAGATGTAACAACCGTAGCCAAGGGCATAGGACTCGACAAACGAATCGGACCCCTATTTTTAAATGCCGGTTTAGGCTATGGAGGATCATGCCTTCCCAAGGACGTAAAAGCGTTAATAGCCTTCTAAAGAAACTTGGCTATGAGCCAGCTATGCTTAAAGCAGCTTGGGAAGTCAACGAGACACAAGCGAAACACGCAGTTGAAAAAGCAAAAAAGGAACTAGGAGAATTAACGGGGAAAAGAATCGCCATTCTAGGCTTGTCATTCAAACCAAAAACAGACGACATGCGCGAAGCCCGATCCATACCCATCATAAACCAGCTCCTAAAAGAAGGCGCAAACATCACCGCCTACGACCCAGTAGCCATCCCAAACGCCAAATCCATCTTCAAAAACAAGGTTAGATATGCTTCGTCCCCTGTCGAATGCTTGAAAGAAGCTGACTGCTGCATCATCGCAACAGAATGGGACGAATTCAAAAAACTCAAGCCAGAAGACTTCACGCAAAACATGAGACAACCCATCCTAATAGACGGAAGAAGAATCTACAACCCAAAAAAGTTTAGCCAAAAACTTAAGTTTACAGCCATGGGACTTGGACAATAACATGAACGGAAATTAAATTCCCCATTCTACGAATAAAACTTTCGCTGAAGCTGTTCAGGCAAGCCTATCCTCATTGGATATGGCGGTGAAGCGAAGGCATAAAAGAAATTATTACAACTCTGAAACCTCTCTTTTACTCAGAAATAAAGAAACTATGATCTTAAACAAAGTATACCTTAGACAACGGATCAAAGAAATCGTGGACATATTCAAAGCTTTTCTATAATCTAATGGTTTAGCTTTTATGAGGGCGCAGTCCCGACCCCAGTCCAAACTTTTTCCCAGATTTGAAGGCAATGGGGACACCGTCACTACTTTTTGGTGACACTTCGCCAGTTGTTCTACATCTGTAAATAGATTGTAATCTAGCAACCTTCTACTTTAGGAAATGAAGGAGCCTCGCGAACCTTTTAGTAGCACCCACAAAATTAGAATGATTATATAGAAAAATTGTAAGTTTAGTCAAAGGTTTATTCTTTCTTCTTGTTCACCCTGCGCCGAATCAGCATGTAAGTGGCAACAGCAATTGATGTAACTACTGGTAACCCTACTTCGAATTCAGGACCAGATGGGTAGTTGGGTGTAGGATTATCTACTTTAACATCGTCGAAGTGGGAGTGTTCGTTGTAGCCGCCGACTCCAATTTTTCCTGAAGGGATCGCATCCGAGTCTGTTACCGTGAACTTATAATCTCCATTAAAGTAAACTTCAAAAGTATTCCCAGTGATAGCCACTGCGAGGGTATACCATGTGTTTGGACTTGTAGCTAATGGAATAAGCCATCCGCTTGGATATGTTGCCTCACCGTCAACCATCTTCATGATCCTTAGGTCATATCCATTTATATAAAGACGATAATAATTGCCACTGTCCTGGTACCTGAAGATTATCCCGGTATCCCTTACGTCTCCTTTCCCCATCACCTTTGCTTCTAGATTAATATCTGTCCAGCCGGCATCTCCCGCCACGCATACTCCGAAGCCAGCATACTCTCCACTTAACTCTTGGCTTTCATTTGCCCATGTTCCACTTACAACGGTCCACTGGCTTAGATCGCCGCTGAAGTCATCAAAGAAAACCACTGTGGGAGCAGCGTATGTTGGAGAGATTAGTAGAAACAAAAATAAAAAGAAGATTGTAGAAACTACTAATCTCTTCCTCATGGTAAACACTATTCCCTAGGTTTGATTTAACATAAAACAATTGACTTATTAAAGCCTTATGATTCAATAATCCTAAAATAGATTAATAATCCATATACACAGAACATTATCATTTACTACCCATCTATTACAGCTCGAAGCTTTTACTTACTTCCCGTGGATAAAGCTGGTGGTTACATCTAGCAGGGAGGAACTGTGAGCGAGATTTGATTTCAGATGGTTTCAACGCTTACCTGATAGGCTACTACGCCACTGAGATCGAGGTATAAGAACCACGTTTCTGAAGAAACTGGTGCCGAGATGGAGAGTGCAGTTCGCTTTACATTAAGAGTACTTGCATTTTTTCCGTTATAATACACCGTGGATTTTTCATAGATGTCCATGTTTGACTCATAATAGGTTGTTGTTGGACTTACCAACGTTATTGTAACGTTACCTGACCCGCTCCAAGTACAAGTTACAATAATCTGCGTTACCCCTGCCCTAACATTAACAACATAATCGCTTGGAGCTTGAGCTTCAACTGTTCCGCTTACCATAACGTCGTCAAAGTGGGAGTGTTCGTTGTAGCCGCCGACCCCAATTTTTCCTGAAGGAATCGCATCTCCGTCTATTACCGTGAACTTATAATCCCCATTAAAGTAAACTTCAAAGGTGTTTCCCGTAAGAATCACTTTGAGGGTGTACCATGTGTTAGGACTTGTAGTTAGTGGAACATACCATCCGCTTGGATATGTTGCCCCACCACCAATCATCTTCATTACCCTAAGGTGATATCCATTTATATAAAGACAATAGTAGTTAGCGCTGTCCTGGTATCTGAAAATTATACCCGTATCTCTTACGTCTCCCTTTCCCATCACCCTAGATTCTAGAGTGATATTTGTCCAACTAGCATGACCAGCTACGCATAATCCAAAGCCACTATAATCTCCATTTAACTCTCCACTTTCAATCGCCCACGTTCCGCTTACAACAGTCCACTGGCTTAAATCTTCGCTAAAATCATCAAAGAAGTTAAGGGGAGTTAGGACAGATGCTTCAGCCGCTGGATTTACGTATGACAACAAAAACAGACCAGTCGTTACCACTAGTACCGCGCATATGATGGATACTACTAGCTTCCTTCTCTTAGTTCGCATGAATTCACTTATCATCTTGTCTCACCTCCTTTTTGTTCTTACAATTCAAGTTAAACCACCTCCAACCATACCGCATCGTATGCCGTTAACTGCGGAGGAACCAACTCTACCTCCACCCTATATGTTGCAGTAACGGCATAAGCTGGAATCTCCCAACTGAAAGTGTATTCAGCTATGGCGTCAGCCGCCACACTAATCCTCTGAAAATCAAAGTAATAATACTCACCTGGACCAGTCACAGCCAAAGTCAAAGTAGAATCCAAAGCCGGATTGTTCTGATTAAAAACGTGCACCCTAAAAGTAATAGTATCCCCAACAGAATATGTGGTTTGAGTCGGCTCAACAATTAAAAGAAGATACACATCATGTCTAGGCGCGACCAAGGCAAACGCAGAAATTCCGCCGCCTTCAACCCAATCGTTCTTCATATCCCATTTGATTGTTCCATCCCTATACAATTCTAAGTAGAAGCCACCATACTCCGTGTCATAATTATTGTCTGCGGTCCACTCCAAGGAAAGCAGCGCTATTTCTTTGTAGGTTTCGTTATTAAAGGTCTTGTAGGCCAACCACCAGAACCAAGGCTGTTCAGACTGACACCATCCATCCTTCGTCTCTAACCTAACTGTGTTGTCCCGATATAAACTCCTGTACCAGCCTCCGTAGGTTTTGTCCCACATCTTATCATATATGTGGTCAAGAACCTCCATTATCCAGCCCTTCACTGTCAAATTGCCCGTATGCCTATAGTAGCCTAACATGCCGAAAACCCCCCAGAACTCAATGTTCGGATACTTATAATCGTTAATAATGGACTCTCCCGAACGATTAACCTCCGTCATTAGACCCCCATAAACTGGGTCGTAGAGGTGATTCCAAATGAAATCGTTTGTCTCCCTTGTCCAGTTCAAGGCAGTTTCGTTCTTAGTCAATTCGTACCAGTGCGTCATACCCCAACCAAAAGCGCCTAGGCCTATCTCGGTATGCTTGTTATAGTTAGGAGCACCAGAAGTCTGGTTATAACTGCGATAGATTCCACCATAAACGTCGTCATGGTAATGGGCTAAAATGAAATCTGCCGTCCTATTCGCGTAATCATAATAGGTAATATTCCCAGTTCTCTGATACAAATCAACCAGAACGTAAAGGAAGTCCGCCTGCTCCTGCAAAGTCTTAACATTCGTTTTTCGGTTCCAACTTCTGTCATAAAGGTCGTATACGCCGCCGTTGGTGGAGTCCCAAGCCTTGCTTAGAATGTAGTCTGTAGCATTTCGCGCCCATGCCAAGTATGTGCTGTTTTTTGTTCTGTCGTAAAGATAAATCAAACCATGAATATAGAAGGTGTTGCCCAGAATGCTCTTATCGTCGTTGTTTACTTCAGACCACTCTCTATTCAATTCGTTGTAATAACCACCAAACTGCCAATCCCAAGCCTTCCTTTGAGCTATACGCGCTGTTTGTTCAGCATATAATAAATAACGCTCGCCTGCAGGAGCAGACGTACTTGTCAAAGTAAACTGTCCACTACCAGCATCCTCAGAAGCACGCTTAACAACCAAGTAATACTTACCAGACAAAGAAGGCGTATAAGTAATACTTTCTAAATTGCCTGTAACCGCCCCTGTGCTATTAGCCACAATAACGGGCTCACCAAACCCATTCCCAGTCAAATTGTACAAATACAAATCAAAGTCAGCGCCACTAGGCACAGTTAAATCAAACTCGTAGACGTTATTAGCAGACAAATAAACGCTTCTAGCCCAACACTTCCTTTCAAGGGGAGAAGAACCCAAAAAACCAGTTCCTATGCTTCCAATAGTATAAGCAAGCGTTACGGCTTCCACGGCAGCATCCAAATTAACCCTGCCAAAGCCTTCATGAACATCCTTACCACCACGATCCAAACTAGGACTACTCGAAGCTGTCCCTCTCTCCCTTAACAAAGGAAATGTCTCAGTGGCAGTCATCAATAGTAGCGTCTTCACTAACAACGCCATGCTGTTACTAGTATAGTTCCAGTTTACATAACCTCCAAGAGCCTGGGCAACAACATCTGCACAACCAGCAATGAAAGGAGCCGACATACTAGTACCCTGCATAGGAGCCGAATCATTCAAAAACCGATCAGAGTAAGTACTCTCCGCATCCTGATCATTAGAATCCGTGCTAAAAATAGGCAAAAGAAAGAAACTACCACCAGGCGCAGAAATATCAGGCTTCATCACCGAAGAAACCGCTTCACTGGGACCACCCTGACTACTATAACTAGTAATGTTGTCTGAACAGCTGGTGGCGGCTACAGAAATTACATAAGGGTTAGACCCCGGACTGTGAATATAATTTCCTCCACTGCCATCGTTTCCCGCTGCAGCCACACAAACAATACCCGAGTTCACGGCGTTTGTAACCGCATTATCGATATCCGCACTGTAGCCTGTGCCACCCCAACTCATGCTAAGGGCAAGAATATGATACTTCTCCCTATTTGCAACCGCCCAATCAATCCCAGCCACCAAATCACTTGAATAGCCAGTACCAGAAGAATCTAAACCCTTCAATCCCACCAACCTAGCCTGAGGAGCAACCCCAGTCCACGCCTCATAACCATCATCCGGAGCATCAAAAGGCCAATGAATAACAATCACAACGTCAATTGCAGAAAGGCTCAAGCGCACAGTGACGTGGTAATATCCAACATGCGCCTCATCCACAGAATAACTGACCGTCGTTGAGCCTCCCCGCCTTGGAACAGAGCCACTAGCAACCTCAACCCATATGCCCGTGTCCCCCGAATAGTCAGCATACCACAAACGAACCGTGGTACCACCACTTGCAGAAACCTCCAACGTTACGGTGCCAGTCCTAGTCACATTAAAGCCCGTCACTATGTAATCCCCAGGCAACCCACTCAGAGACGCTGCACTCCAGGTAGCGACAGCCCGCCCATCAACATCAGTAGAGAAAAAACCTTCGCCAGCGCTTACTCCAGCACAATGAGAACCATGACCATTATCATCATAAGGAGTTGTCCCAGTGCCCACATCGTCCCGCCAACCCACAATCTTCCTACTGAAATCGGCATCACCAAAGCCCCCATGATTCGGATGGCTATCGTCAATACCCGTATCCGAAATGGCAATAGAAGACGCCGGGTCCCCCCTAAAGCCCAACGTATCCCAAACATAAGGGCGAGCCCTCCCCTGCCTAGCCGCATAGGCCATAAAAGCCTTACATTCATGGTCCTTCTGCACCAGCAGGAGATCCGGGCACTTACCAGCAAACTTGGCGATTAGAACGTAAGGCATTTTCCCTCCGAACCCATAAAGGGCGTCCTTCCAAGGACCATTATCTAGAGTTCCATTAAACCCTGTGAAAATCGAATTATGGACAGACGAGACTGGAGCATTAAGAAGCACAACCACCTTAACAAATTGGCTTCCATTTCCCTCGGCGACCTTTTGTTGAATCTCTTCTTCTAATACATCCTCAATCTTGTTACCGTTTTCATCAACATGCTGAGGAATGTACATTGTAGGCGTAATTTGAGAAATGGAGTCTGGGGCTTTCACAGAGGGGTTGGAAACCTTCACCGCCTGAGGCATCATCGACCTCTCAACTAAAATTAGCAACAAAAACAAAAGCGCAAACTTCGCAAAAGAAACTTTCTTCCCAACTTTCACTACTTTTTCCCCAAAACCCCTTTACAAACATACGTTAGGCTGCTAATCACCATAACTAATGAAAACTTCTAATTTATATCAATATGTAACAATATCCCCGACTTTTCACATTTTTCCAAAAACCCAACATCGAACTACTTTTCACTTTGGAAGAGCCCTTCACCCGACAACTATCAGCATCTATCTTTGATTGTTCCGCGACGTACAATCTGGAAATTTAAAGGGGCACGCATTCACAACTCGCAATGGTATAGTTTACATTTTGATTCTTTTTAAGGCTCGTTTTCTCTTTCTTCTTCTCTTCATTCTGCTATTGCTTCTTGCCAGCATCTCAAGATACATTCTAAATTGTGGGTTCCTGCTACAAATTTCGTCGTAGATAATATGACATTGAGCAGCCAAAACAGCATTAGGATCACCTGGATAAAGTTTCGAAGCAACAATGTAAGCCCATGTAGCATCATGAAACAATTCCCTATGACGACGTCCAAGAATCTTGAAGGGTTTATCCATTTCCCTGTGAATCTTTCTGTAACTTTTACCAAAAAAGAGTCTGTCGATAAATTCATGAACTTTTGGACCAGGCAAAACACACTACCAGCAAGGATGATCTAAACCTATCTGCTTTGCTGAATCATAATTTGCTTTAAGTCTTCATACACGAACTCGATCAAAACTGGAAGTTTGTATGAATGCCAAGTTTGCAGTTTGTTTTCTTTATTGTGAATGTTTTCAGATGGACGTATTGAAATATCTTTTAAGTTCATTTCACTCCAGAGATGAAGCCTATCAAAGAGCTGGACTACTAAAGACAGTGGAACCTTTTTTAGGAATTCTGTTGATTTGAGTATTCCTAGTAAAACAAGACAGTAGTCAAGAGTCTCTTCAAGTTTCCCCTTCTGTTGCTGCAGCTCGCCCCATTCCCCCAACTCCTCCCTGACTCCCTCCATAGTTTGCTGAATACAGGCGTCAAAATTAACTAACGATTCTCTAAGTTGTGTTTCAAATTTTACTTCTGCGCTCTTTATTGTCTTGTTTGTCTGTTCTGCAGTTTCAGAAATTGCTTTCACTCCCGCAGCCTTTATGTCTTCAAAAACCTTCGTTACCTGTTTTGCAACTTTCAATTCTATCTTTGTGACCGCCAAGGCCTTCTTCAGCATGGTCAGCTCCTTTCTTTCTTCAGCCACCCTATCCTCTAGCGCCACGAGGCTCCTCTGTTTTTCCAATCCCTTCACAAGACGCGATATCGATAAAAGCGGATCCCCCTTTATTCCAAGCATATCGAGACCGTGCTTCAAACTCTGGATGTCTTTAGTGCTATAGCCGTCCCTAAAAAGGGAACGTACCGTGGCTACGGCTTCCTTGAAGGTAGCTATACGCAATTTCAACTCGTCAAGCATATTTTTCTCGGAAATCGCCCTCTCTTCCATTTTTTCCTTCCTTGTCTCGAGATCTCTGACTTTTCCTTCTAAGACGGATTTCTTATTCTTAAGGCTGGAGAGCTCTTTCTCGATTTGCCTGTACTTCTCGACAGTTTCTACCTGTGATAAAAGCTCGGGTCCAGACCTATCCTCTATAGTCTTAATTTTCTTTAAGATCTGTGATGTGAAGCCCTTTACCCGCAATTCCGCTATGTCCTTATTGAGGCTATCTAGATGTTCAGTTTTACGTGCGACTTCTTTGCTTAGCTTTTCCCTAGATTTGCTCAACTCCTCGACTTCCATAGAAACCTCTTTCTTCTGATGGTCGACCCTTTTTAGTTCAGTCTCAGCCTCAAGCAGGCCTCCCTCAACCTTCTCAAGTCTCTCCTGCCCTTCCTCCACGATTTTGTCTGTCTCCTCCAAAAATTCTCTGATCGCCTCGTACAACTGGCTTTGACTCCGATATTTTCTCCTAATTTCAGCAAGAGGCGTCCTTTTCCGAAGTTCCTCCAAGATTTCATCCTTGATTCTCATATGTTCACCCTCTTCAATTTACAAATTGTGCTAACATATCGGCAGAGAGTGGAGAAAAGAAATTAGACGGATTACAGACGGATTTGAGAGGCAACATAAATATATAGTTAGGTGTTTGTCCTTTATTTATCTGGAAACAGACAGGTGATATGTTATGGTAATAGGACTGGCCGAAAAAGATCTGCTGAATTGCATGAAACGAGAACTCAAGGACAATTGGGTTACCATGAACGAAGTTGCAACAACATGTTCAAAGGCCGGAGGACAGACAAGAAAATACCTAGAAAATCTTGCTTCAGAAAAAATGGTCGAAAAAGACCAAAAATGTTGCGTTTGCTACAGAGTCGACCCCCCAAACTGGCCTGCAATAGTAACAATGACGACATTGTCAATTTCACTCGTGCTAGGAATTTGGCTAACCAATCGCAAAATGCACACCACATGAGCGTACACGCGATAACCAGTCAAGGCTTGTAAAGGCTCAATTAGGCTTAATTCTAACGAAAATTAAGAACAACCCTAGGTGCACGCCGCAAAAAATCTGTATTTTGTCCTACAAAATTATGGTAGGGAGGCCCTGATGTACGTCGCGACGTACAAGCTTAAGAGTCCTCATTGAGTGGTTAAGCCTCGAAGTTTGTCATATCCTGAATAAGCCTTCAGCACGGGTTAACATAGACTAAATGTTGAGAGAAATAACTTCGCATATAATTAGAACACGAAAGTAAAATGATGCCCGAAAACAGATATGAATGCAGGGTTGCAAAAACGATGAGCTGGTTCATAGAGAACAAAGAAAAGAGTGCGTCAAAAGTCTTATATTTGCCCTTATAAGTTCAATTCTGGAGGATGTTAATGTACGAGTTTGATGTGGTCATCGTTGAGGATGAAACTGGGGGATATGTAGCTTTTGTGCCTGCTTTGCCTGGTTGTCACACTCAAGGGGATACATTGGGCGAGCTTATGGATAATGTGAAAGAGGCCATCGAACTCTATTTGGAGACGCTGTCTGAAGAGGAGAAGAAAGAGCTCCTACGACAGAGAGTGGTTGGAATACAGAAAGTGAAAACTCTTGCCTAAAATCCAGCCTCTAAGTTAACATAATATGAGCATCGTCATTAAATCATAGGCTTTTATTAAGGACTTTACTAAGGTAATTTTTAAAGATACTAAGGAAATCCTAAGGTAATTATTGAACACTCTTAAGTATCCCACCATGACTTAATAAATTCTTATTAAGTCGCATCCGCGTCTCATTTTTGTGACCCATAAATCTATGATTCCTTGTGGCGCTTCTCCAATTGTATTATCAACTAGGCAAGTTATAAACTGTAAAGTAGTTTATGAAGGAAGTTGGACGGGAGTGAGGTAATCCATGAAGCGACACAAAATCTTAATTGAAGCATGCTTTGAGTATTTGGCGTTTTATTTATGCCGGTTTAATTTGGCGCCAATCCTGTCAATTTTGATGGTTTATTTTGATGTGACTCATGGAGAAGCAGGGGCTCTAGCCTCGATTATTTTTGTTTCTTACGCGGTCGCCTTGTTTCCTGCAGGTTTTCTAGGGGATAAATTTGGCCCGAAAAGGATTATTGCATTTGGAGCAGCGATTTCCATATCGTCAAACATTGTATTTTGTTACACTCCTAGTTTCTCGCTAGCATTAATTATACAGCTTTTTAACGGGTTTGGACAAGGCATGGCTTGGGGTCCGCTAACACGTCTAATGTCAAATTGGTATCCAAAGGAGAAGATGGGTTTTGTTATGAGCATCCTTTCGATACCCCCGGCAGTGGGCCCAGTTTTGGCTTATGTGACTTCAGGCTACTTAGCCACCCTGTATGACTGGAGAACCGCGTTTTTGTTTCCCTCCCTTGTTTTGCTGATTTTTACAGGCATTTTCTGGCTGTTGGTGCGTGACCGCCCCACCAAAACAACTCAAGAGAAAAAGGATAAAGGACTTTCAACTAAAAGGCGGTTTTTCTTGGTGCTTTACAACAGAGACATCTGGTTCGTCGCCTTTGCTTATCTGTGTCTTTCTGCAGTCGGTCGAGGGCTGCTCGTTTGGCTTCCGACATACCTCATTGAAGAAATGCGTCTGCCCCTTTTTTCTGCCTCTGTCTTAGGCGGAGTAGTCACCCTCGGAGGAGTCGGAACGATGTTTGTTGGCACCTGGTTGGCAGACGTGAAGTTGAGGGGAAGAAAAAGGGTCGTCATAATGTCTTCTTTCGTCTCTGCAGCACCAGTTATTTTGGTGTTGCCTTATGCCGCGAATACCCGTTGGGTTTTGATTGTCTTCGGTTTGATTTTCGCGCTCTTGTATTTTGGAGGAGGCTTATATTTCGCGTATCCCTCGGTTTTCCTTCCAACAGAAGCGGTTGGAACCGCAGCGGGCTTAATTGATACCCTCGCTTATGTAGGAAACTTTCTAGGGACGCTTTCAATTGGCTTAATTTTTGATCTCTATCGCTCGTACAATCCTGTTTTCATGATCCTGGCGGTTATCGCGGTCGCAGGAGCAGTGATTGCTTCACGGGTTAAAAAGTAGCGAAAGAAATAAACCTGATGGAAAGGTTTAGCGGAGACGAAGCCCTCCGGCTAAACAAGCAGTCCAAAATTTATTATATAAGTTCTTACGTTACACTGCCTTGTATAGGAATTTAAAAAGAAGGGGGAATATATGAAGAACACAACGGCTAAGGCCATCATCCTAACGAGCATGACACTACTACTAAGCATGACACTGCTAATAACCTTAGCATCGCTAGCAAACCCAGTAACGGCGGCAATAAACCCTACGGTTCTCATCGATCTTTCTCACAGCAACACACACGGCGGCGACCTCGACGCCTTCGTTAGCGACTTGACAGTGTGGGGATTCGAGGTTGTGCTTGCTAGAGGCGGAATAAACTCCACCATACTTGCCGATGTGGACATCTTCGTTCAAAGCATGCCTATGACTAATTTCACAGCCGACGAGACAGCAGCTTTAGCAAGTTGGTTTGCTGGTGGCAACAAGGCTGTTTGGCTTGCCACGGACAGCGATTTCACAACAGGACCCTCGGTCGAAGGTCCCATCTACCAGAATGCGCTGCTGGAGGCAATGGGGTCAAAGCTGAGGTTTGAGCCCTGCAGTGTAGAAAGCCCTGACATAAATGTTGAGGCGGTCTACCGCGTCCTAGTTCCAATCTTTAACAGGGCGCCAGGGCTGGCATACAGCCTAACAGCCAACGTTCGTATGGGATTCTTCCATGGACCAGCCATTCTATGCGGCTGGAACGGAACAGACCACGTTGCACTTGAAACGGTGACATTGGCAAACGTGACTTGGATCGCCAAGACGAGTGGCAGCTCAGTGCTTGTGGAAACGGATCCGACGTACTTAGCCTACGCCCACACAGAGGGCCAGAAGGGACCCTTTGTGATAATGGCCGCAGAAGAACTCGGGACAAACAAAATCGTGGCGAGCGGCGAGGCAATATTCACTATATACAAGCTTATGTATCATTATCCCGGCGAACGCAACTATCCCCAGGATGACAAGATACTTGTAAGAAACGTTTTCGCATGGTTCAAGGGAGAGGTGATACCAGACCCAGTTGAACCGACGATCTTGAATACAATTACAGTGGCTCCGTTGAAGGTTCTCATTGATCTTAGACTGGCTCCATATTTATCTCCCGGCAGCTTTGACGATTTCGTCAGCGACCTGACGGCTTGGGGATTTGAGGTCGTGCTTGCTAGAGGCGGGATAAACTCCACCATACTTGCCGACGTGGACGTCTTCATTCAAACCATGCCTGTGGCTAATCTCACAGCCGACGAAACGGCGGCTTTGGTGAGTTGGTTCGCTGGCGGCAACAAGGCCGTTTGGCTTGCCACGGACAGCGATTTCACAACAGGACCCTCGGTCGAAGGTCCCATCTACCAGAATGCGCTGCTGAAAGCTCTTGGGTCAAAGCTGAGGTTTGAGCCCTGCAGTGTAGAAAGCCCAGACATAAATGTTGAGGCGCCCTACCGCGTCCTAGTTCCAATTTTTAATAGGGCGCCTGGGCTGGCATACAGCCTAACCGCCAACGTTCGCATGGGATTCTTCCACGGCCCAGCCATCCTATGCGGCTGGAACGGAACGGCCCACGTCGCCCTCGAAACGGTGACATTGGCAAACGTGACCTGGATTGCCAAGACGAGCGGAGCTAGCGTACTGGTGGAAACAGATCCAACGTACCTAGCCTACGCCCACACAGAGGGCCAGAAAGGCCCCTTCGTGATAATGGCCGCAGAAGAAATCGGAACAAACAAGATTGTGGCAAGCGGCGAGGCGATATTCACTCTATACAAGAGCATGTACCACTATCCAGGCGAACGCAACTACCCCCAGGATGATATGATACTGGTGAAAAATGTGTTCAACTGGCTTGCAGTCGAAACGGTAATCGAAACCGAACTCGCGGTTTCAGCTGTTCCAACATCGGTGATGGTGGAGACAAATGTAACCTTCGCGGCGACCTACACAACTTCGGGGATCTTGGCTGAAAACTTGACGGCCGAAGTATCAGTGCCGGTTGAAAATGCTTCGGTTACCGTTTCAATTGACACCATCTCGATACCTGCGGAAGAAGTAGCCCCTGGGGAATACAACGCTACCTGGGAGACAACAACTCTAGGATCCTTTACCTGGAACGTAACTGCTACAAAAGATGGGCATCAAACTGGAACAACTTCGGGAAGCATAGAAGTAGTACCCGAATTCCAAGGTCTCATGATAATACTGCTTCTAACACCTATAGTTGCCATTGCCATAATCACCGCCAAGAAACGTAGACTCCTAAGGCTGGCATAACCACTCCCATCATCTTCCCTTTTTTTATTTTAGCCTATGAAAAAGTGGTAACCCCTGAGTTCCATAATGCAAGATAATAGAAGAAATTCTACCTTAACCTTTTTCAATATTACTTAAAATGTCAAAAAGTCCGATATCCGGGTGGAGCGAAAAGGATAAAGCCTATGGTCTGACTTATATGCTTCAGAGTTTGAAAATCCAAGAAGGAGGGAAAAATGGAAAAAATTCGTAAAGGCGAATGGAAACAGCTTATAACTTTGCTGTCCATCGTTATAATCACATTTGTCGCTCTATCGCCCATTCCACCAGCGAAGGCTCAAGTAACGTTAACGGTTCTTACAAGACATGCATCAGATATACAGGGAATATTTGAAACTGAGTTCTTAAAAACTAAACTAGCCAGCGATGCTGGCATAACAGATATTACTTTCAAAGCGCCAGCCGAAGGTTTCTGGGTTAACATGATACAGGCTGGTGGTATCGACGTTGCTTGGGGCGGAGGGCCCACCCTGTTCGACGGCTTAGCGGATAAGAACCTGCTGCGAAACATGAGTGCGTCATCGACAGTCATGGAAGAGGTTAACGTAATCCCCGACACCTTCGCAGGTGCATCCCTCAAACGATCGAAAGACGGAAAACTCGTATGGGTTGCAGCCGCTGTCAGCAGCTTCGGCTTCACAGTCAACGAAGCCACAAGGAGCTTGTTCGATTTGCCGATGCCCAAAAAATGGGATGATCTGGCTGAGCCCTCGTATTTCGCGGAACCACAACTGGTGGGTGTGGTGAACGCGCCGGAGAGTACAAGCAATACGCGGATGTACGAAATAATGTTGCAAGGATTCGGATGGGAAACAGGATGGCAAATGATCACTTTAATGAGCGGAAACTCCAGGATATACCATGGAAGCACAGAATCTTTGGGAGCGGTTATAGCGGGGGAAGTGGCGGTCGCTCTCACCATAGATTTCTACGGTTTTGGTGCCCAAATACAAAACCCTGACTGCAAGTACATCATTCCAGAGGGACAGAGCATAGTAAACGGCGATCCGATAGCCTTGACCATTAACGCAGCTAACCCAGGGGCAGCAGAAGCCTTCGTGAAATACGTCCTATCTAAAGAAGGACAAGCCCAATGGCTACGAACAACTCTAAACAGACTGCCGGTTCGCGAAGACGCTTTCGGCACAACCTTAGGTCAGCAACGACCAGATTTATACGCGGTCTACAACGAGACAAAGGAACAAACTGGCATCGAGTTCAACGATACGCTAAGCCTTTCCATGATGCACTCGGTCATCTACTACTTTGAGGCCACAATCACCAATGCCCACGCCGAACTCGTAGAAGCATGGAAAAAGGTCATAGAACTATACGATGTAAACCCCACAGCTTTCGAAGCGTTGAGCCAAGAATTGGGCAGACCCCTAATTACCCAGGAGAAGGCGATGGAAATCAACGAACAAATGGGCAGCGACACCGCTTTTCGGGCGCAAAAGCAATCGGAGTGGTACTCGCAAGCAGTGGATAAGTACAACAAGGTGAAAGAAGGTGCACTACACAATTTATTGGTTTACGTCTTCGACGAGGCCACAAACGAACCCATTTCAGGCGCCTCTGTATCCGTCTACTTTTCCGACGGCACCCTTGCCAAAAAAGCCTTCACGAACACTACAGGCTACGCCACTTTCTCATTGCTTGGAGATGATTACTACGTAAAGGTTCAAGCTTACGGTTACAGCGACTACGAGGGCGACACGTTCACGTTGGACAAGGATACAGAAGTGAGCGTTCCGATGACCGCCATAGTTGAACTGTACAAGTTGACTGTTTACGTCTTCAACGAGGATACAAACGAGCCCATCTCCGGTGCCACCGTGTCCGTCTACCTTTCCGACGGCACCCTTGCCCGAGAGACCTCCACAAACGCCACTGGTTATGCCACTTTCTCATTGCCTGAGGATGATTACTACATAAAAGTTCAAGCTTACGGTTACTACGACTTTGAGGGCGACACGTTCACGTTGGACAAGGATACAGAAGTGAGCGTTCCGATGACCGTCGCATTTGCACTATACAAGTTGACTGTTTACGTCTTCAACGAGGCCACAAACGAGCCTATCTCAAACGCCACTGTGTCCGTCTACTTTGCCAACGGCACCCTTGCCCGGAAGACCTCCACAAACACTACAGGCTACGCCACTTTCTTGTCGTTGCCTGAGGGCGACTACTACGTAAAGGTTCAAGTTGAGGGTTACAACGACTACGAGGGCGATAGTTTTACACTAAACCAAGATAGGAAAGAGGACGTTTCGATGACAGAAATCGCTCCAGGACCACCTACGCTGCTCTATATAGTCGTCGCCGTCGTGGCAGTCATCATCTTGATCGCTGCCGCGGCTATATGGATGAGGCGAAGAAGCTAGCGCGAAAGAAAGGGTCAAAACCTCGCCTTTTTAAGGTGACGAACAATGCCTCTTGGAATTCGATTCAGGAAAGCACAACTATTGGGGATCATAGTCTTTGCCTTCTTCGCCATTTTTATGCTTGCTCCCCTTCTCTCGATTCTTCTAAAAGCCTTTCCTCTTCACGATCCCTTGGTGTATTTCAGAATAATCTTTAGTGACAGGCTTTTCTGGAACCCCAACCTAAAGTTCGAATTGTACAGGGAAATTCACTACCCAAAGTTTACGGTTCACATTATTACGGGGATAGACCAAGGCATCCTGCTGAACACTCTTATCGTAGCCCTTCTTGTGGCATTTCTTTCGACCCTCTTGGGCGTAGCTCTTGCATACATCATGGCTCGCTACGATTTCAAGTTGAAACCTTTGTTCGGAGTGCTGTTGATCGCGCCTTCCGCCGCTCCGCCAATAGTAAGCGCCATAGGATTGAAAAAGATGATCGGCATCTCAGGGACAATAAACCTTTTGTTATGGAAAACGTGGCGCATAACAGACGGCCCGTGGGTTATCCAAGGCTTAGCAGCCGTAATCCTCGTGGAAGTGTTGCACTTCTTTGTCATACCATACCTCAATGCCCGCGCATCGTTCACGAACATTGACCCATCAATAGAAGAAACAGCGGAAAATCTCGGTGCCTCTCCCCTTCGAAGATTCTTTAGAGTCACCCTTCCACTGGCGCTGCCAGGGATCGCAGCCGGGTTTGTACTGACATTCATCTTCAGTCTGGAAGACCTCGGTACCCCTATAGTCTTTAGCGACGACGACCAAGCAACAAAATTACTGACTTACAGAATCTTTCTAGCCTATCAATCAGCCTTTTTGAGGGGTGAAATGATAAGCGGTCATGCATTGGCCCAATCAGCGGTCATTCTGACATTAGCAATGATTTGCTTTTACTTTGTTCGAAGGTTCGCTGAATTGAGGGAAGTTGCTATAGTAGAAATTCGACCGAGGACCTTCAAACTAGGCCGACTCAAATACTTGATAACACACATCTTCCTTATAGGAGTGTGTTTCTTTGCACTCTTGCCCCACATCGGGGTAATCCTTCTCTCGATCGCCGATTACTGGACCTCTGCATCGCCATTTCCTGACCAAATCACAGCAAAAAACTTCATGGCTGTTTTTGACCCATCGAGAGAAATTTTCAAGGCAACGATTAACAGCTTCGTATATAGCGCGTTTGCAATCGCGATTATCCTAGCTTTGGGATTGACAGCCGCCTACGTAATGCAACGTACACGACTCAGAGGCAGGCAAATTATAAACCTGCTAGTGACTATGCCCATCGCTATACCCGGCATCGTATATGGCATCGGGTACTTCGTACTCTTCTTCAAAACACCGATAAGCCCGCTTGTAGGCTATAGCTTTTTCAGTATGCTGCTATTTCCCGTTCTAATTCTGAGTTATTCCGTCAGAAGGTTTCCCTTCACGGTGAGATCGATCTATTCGGGGCTGCAGCAGGTCGATACATCGCTAGATGATGCCTCACAGTCTCTTGGCGCAAGTGCATTCGACACATTTAGAAGGGTGGTGGCGCCGTTGATTCTTCCATATATTGTAGGAGGCGCGATGCTTTCATTCATTTACAGCATGTCCGAGGTCAGCACCAGCGTTCTTTTCGGAGGGATCGAGGGACCTAGAGGAGAAAAGTTTGCCCCCATAACACAAAAGATTGCAGAGTTGTATGGAACCGCCTATGCTGGCATATTCTTATCGGCGGCACTCGGAGTGTTTCTAATGTCCCTGCTAATCGTTTTCATAGCACTTGCAAACGTACTCCTGAAAAGGACAGCAGCGATAACGGGGGTCTAACCCCTCCAAAATTTGGCGCAAAGCACTTAAATATTAACAGATTTCAGTAAGTCTGTTGCTCTCAGATGCGAAATGGTGAAATTAAAATGAGAAAACGAATAGCTATCTTCTTGATTCTTACAACCGTCACACTTATGCCCCTCAAAACAACAACATCGCCGTTCCCTCCTGTACAGGAACCTTTGGATCCAGTGAATGTGCTTGTTGATGAAGCGCGTGGTTACAACCGGGAGTGGATTCCCGGTGAGATTTCAATCATGGCTGCTTACCTCGAATACTACGGTTTCAACATTACGTCGATCTATGAGGGTAATTTAACTCAAGAGCTCCTGTCGAACTATGAAATCTTGGTGTTGATGTTCCCCGCGATCAGTTACACCGGAGCAGAAATCGTTGCCGTACAGAACTTTGTCAAACAAGGCGGAAAACTTCTTCTTGTAGGGACGGCGTATTTGGAATACTTCAGGATAGGTAGTCCTTTTAATATATCAAACCGACACCTCAATGACATCGCCAACCTATTCAACGTCACCTTCAATGATGACTCCTTTACTAGGATCCTGAGTTCCGAAAACTTTGTTGAACACCCCTTAACAACAAACGTCTCCTCCCTAGTGTACAAGGATGGATGTACGATTAACACAGGAAATAATGTAACAACAATAGTTCAACATGACAATAGCACACTCGCTGCTGCCGCTGAAGTGGATTCTGCTAGACTGGTTTTCGTCGGCACTGTATACTCATTCAGTTGGCTAGTCGATGAAAGGTTGTCCAAACCAACAGATAACTACCAGTTCCTCTTGAACATCTTTAACTGGCTAGCTTATAGGGATCCGGAGATAGCAGAGATTAAGCACCCTCTCATCGAGGTGACAGAAGAAGGTCCCTTTTTGACCGAAGAGGAAAAGGATCAGTTCACCCTAATAAGGGGAGCTATAGACATACAAACGAGCGACGCGGGCGGGGCAGGCGATCCCAGTGATGTCATAGTAGAGAGGGCAAGGGAGTTGTCATACGACTTCATGGCAATCATCGATTACGACAACTCTCTTCCAAATCCACTGATAGGAGCCGTTAACGCAAGAAATTACATACAGGGGAAAGGTTACGACATGCATATCGTGTCAGGAGTAGAAGCAACGAGGGGTTGGGGCCACGCCAGCCTTTTTCCAATTACATTTGACGTATGGGAAAGGGAATACCCGATATCAGACCTGGAGGGACTGATACCAATATTTCAGGAGATCGTTGAAAGCGGCGGCATAGTCAAATTCAATCATCCAACCCTTCTGGAGGACACCTACAACATCTACTACAAGCTCGAGGAGTACAGCATGAACACAATAGACATCATAAACTCCGCTATACAAGTGGGAACCGGCGATGCAGCGGTAAAATACCCATTCATTGGATCCGCGGATTCGCATGAGGTAGAGACAATCAACATAGTTATTCAGTATCTCTACGTCAAAAATGTCACGGATTCAGGGATCGTGGACGCAATTCTCAACAAGCGTTCGATCGTATACACGCCAAGCTACGACTTATGGATAGGACAAAAAGTCTGGCTAGATGAATACTTTTCTAGAATGGAAGAAGCTGAGCCTATTGTGGCAAGCGCCGAACAGTTTGTTTTGTCGTCAGAAGCGCAGGGGAGAAATGTTACGCTTGCGTCAGGATACCTAAATGAGTCATTGAAAGCACTGACGAACATGAATCCCGACAGGGCGATAAGGTACAGCAAATTGGCAATTATCGCAGCAGGGATCGAGGTCAACATCGAAGACATCCCTACCGTCTTAGTTGGGGAAGAGGTAAACGCTACTGTACTCATCACAAGCTCTTTGAATGAATCAGTCTCATTAACGTTAGTCATCGAGGGTAGGAACTGGACTTTTCCAAGGGGGAATACCCTCAACATCACGATTGAACCCGGTGGAACAAGGTCGGCAAACGTTTCCGTGATAGCCCAGATTTTAGGCACACTGAACCTTACGGCCAGAGTTCTCTATGGAAACCTTGAACTTTCTTCCACGATTGCCAGTATCTATGTCATCCCAGAATTTCCCACAGGAACATTAATACTACTTATACTCATCGTGCTCTCAGTTGCCACAGCCATCACTAAACGAAGACTGCTTAAAACACCAATTCAGCGAAACAAATAAAAGGAATAGAAACTACAGACAAAACACTTTCACGAAAACGATGGCTTTATGTCCTTCTATTTTCTGCCATATCAATTTATAAAGAAAGATACCATCACAGAAAAACACTTAAACTTCCTTACTTCTATTTTCAATGAAATGGTAGAAATAAGACTCGGCAACATAACAAAAATTTATCCTGGAAAAAGGAGAAGAAAATTATTACAGAAAACAAAAAATGTACTCCTTAGAAGAAAGGAAAGGGAAACCGAAAAAGAAGAGAAAGATATTGTAGCAGTTGATCATGTAACTTTAACCGTTAAGGACACGCAATATTTCACAATCCTCGGCCCGAGCGGTTCAGGTAAATCGACAACCCTGGGCATCATCGCTGGACACATAGAGCCGGATGAAGGGAAGGTGTACTTTGGAGACGAAGACGTATCAGACTACCCGCCTCACCAAAGAGACGCCGTAATGGTTCCCCAGAACCTCGCTCTTTTCCCGCACATGATAATCGAAGAAAATGTGACGTTTGGTCTGGACTACAGGAAAATCTGTCCAAAGTGCGGAGCACTTGTGTACCCAAAGGCGAAAAATCCCCTCCAGCGCCTTGCTCAACGTTTACACTTGAAAACATATGACATGCACTGCGGCGTAAAGCTGAGGAACCTTAAAAAAAATGAGAAGAGGCAAAGGGTGGAAACCGCACTCAATACGGTAGGGCTTGATTACAATTTATTTGGCTATAGAAAAATCCGAGAACTCTCAGGTGGGCAAAAGCAAAGGGTCGCTTTAGCCAGAGCTTTGATCACAGAATCCCCGGTTTGGTTGTTAGACGAAGCTCTCGGTGCCCTTGATGCAAAATTAAGGGTAGAGATGAGAGAGGAGATAAGGAGACTTCAGAGAGAAGGGGGCATCACAGCTATAAACGTTACACATGACCAAGTGGAAGCCCTATCAAGTTCAGACGAAATTGGAATCATGAACGAGGGAAGAATCGAACAAGTTGGAACACCTGTCGAAATTTACAAAAACCCGGAAACTAGGTTCGTCGCCGATTTCATCGGTAGGGTAAACTTCTGTGAAGGTGAGGTCTTGGACTCATCCACTGGAAGATTGCATGGACTGGATAAGGAAGTCTCCTTGTATGGGGTAGAACCACATTTAATTGGCAAGACTGCTACATTCATGTGTAGACCTGAAGAACTAGCCATAACCAAAGATCAGACAGGAAAGTATGTCATTGAAAGGATGTTAGATTATAGTGGTGCCGAAGCAACCTATGAGGTTAGTAAAAAGGGTTTAAAAGATCTCAGGTTACAGGTAAGGATGACAAGTCCCACCGAGATCTTGAAGAAGGGAACGCCAGTGAATCTCAAGTACCTATCTCCCTGGGGTATATTAAAGTAGCATTTAGCTCTTAACAATTGAACTAACAACACTATTAGCGTGCACGAGCGGTTGCTCCGATTCTAATTTCACCTTAAGGCCGATCTTGTGAAAATGGCAGTGAGGATGCCAGTCCCTATTCCATAAACCTCAAGTTCACAATTCACTCGAAGGAACAGCGGGAGGAATATGTGGATATTATAAATAGGATAATTAAACGAGCGCAAAAGCACTATACTAGGGGATTCTTGGAGCGAAGGGGCGAACATATTTGGATCACATAGTAAAATCCAAGCCTTTATGGATGGAAAAAGGCCCTGAATATAGTCATAAATCCTATAAATACCAATTAAAACCCATGTCGAGGACCATAGTATGCAATTAGTGAAAGAGCTGAAAATAACAGAGTTGAAGATTTCAGCGAATACGTCTTAAGCACATGCTCACAAGATAACCAAAGCATCCAACACCCAACAAACTTTAAACTCCTAAACATTTATACACGCTTTCCACAATCTTTTCTGTTAGGTGAATACGTTGGGGCACACCTACGTGAAGGCTACGTTCCTTAATGCTGTTGACTACGTGCAATACTTAGAAGGCAAGCGCAAACTAGACGAGATTAAGAAAGTTGAGGTAAAAGCCCTTGTAGATACCGGGGCGACGTTTCCAGCCCTACCCAAAGAAATAATTACTGAACTTGCATTGCCAAGCCTAGGCGAGCACCCAGCCGAAACCGCCGAGGGAGCTGGAAAAGTGGAGCTTGCAGCCAATGCCATAATAAAGATAGAGGATAGGATAGCTCAATCCCCCATCATTACGAGACCAAAGGGCACAACACCACTCATAGGCGTAGTAGCCCTAGAACAAATGGGCTACAAAGTAGACCCAACAACAGGAAAACTCATCAAAGGACTGCCCCTAATGCTCTAAACACCCAAAACAATACAACACCAACCTAAGAGGGCTACGAAAGCCGCACCAGCCCATTAAAGCTTAAGGTGACACTAATGAAGGTTAAATGCTTACTTTATGAAACATTTAAAAAACCTAAATGCTTCTTTGAGCTATTGTAAAACAGCTTAATGGCTTCTTTAAAACAACCTAAAGCTTTTTATTAAGGTACTGGATTGGCTTGACCTTCTGCCTCAAACTTCCTTAATAAGATCCTTAATAAACTCTAATAAAATTTTATTAAAACCTTAGGAAAATCCTTAATTATTATAATAATTAACATAAAATGAGCATCATCATTAAATCATTGGCTTTTATTAAGGACTTAAGATTTTCTTAAGCTGACCATTAAACTCCTGAATGCGACCTTAAGCTGCGAATCGACCGAAAGCAACTTGTGGATAACACGTGTAATCAAATATGCCTAACTCCCCCGTAATTCGCCAAAGCCTCGCTCACCAAATGCAGAGACCACACACTTATCACTCTTCCAATTGCTTTAGTAAAGCTGATAAATGATCAAGGGCTTCAGAGACAAGAATCAGGAGAAAAACCTAGTGGACAAAACAATCAGAATGGCAAGGGTTTCCGCGAAAGGTGGTTTCCATCTTTTTCTAGGGGTAGCTCTTTCAAGCATCATATCAGCTGTGGGCACGATAATCGTTGGGATGTTGCTGGGTCAAGATAATTATGGATTATATGCTATTGCCTTGATACCTCCATCAATGTTCACATTATTCCGAGACTGGGGGGTTAGTTCGGCGATGATAAAATACATAGCTCAGTACAGGTCGGAGAACAAAACCGCTGAGACTAAGAACATCTTAGCCTCAGGAATGCTGTTTGAAGTGATTCTGGGCGTCCTCCTATCTTTTATCTCCTTCTCATCGGCAGGTTTCTTAGCTGCAAACATGTATCACCAGGCAGGGGCAAAACACCTGATCGAGATCGCATCCACCACCATCCTCACAGGATCGCTCATCACGGTTGCTCAATCGGTATTTACAGGCTTCGAAAGAATGGAGTTCAGCAGCCTCACCTTGATATGGCAATCCACCACTAAAAGTCTCCTGGCCGCCTTTCTCGCCTTTCTTGGATACGGCGCATTTGGTGCAGTTCTTGGATATACAATAGCGTTCATCGTTACTGGCGCCCTCGGGGTTCTAATCGTCTTTTTTCTTTTTTACAGAAATTCTCAAAGAACGGGAAACAATGGAATAAACCTTAGCAGACCCCTTAAGATCATGCTTAAGTATGGGTGGCCGCTTTACGTTTCAACCATCTTAGGCGGCTTTTTCACACTTTTTCTTAACTTCATAATGCCTATTTATTGCAAGCAAGGTCTGATCGGCAGCTACCAAATGGCACTAAACTTTACCGTGATAATCACCTTTTTCACGATACCGATAGCCACCGTGCTCTTTCCCGCCTTTTCAAAATTGGACGCAGAAAAAGAAAAGGAAATCCTTAAAATCGTATTTCAGGCCTCAGTCAAATACGCAGCCCTCGTCACCATACCCGTAACTGCTGCCATCATGGTCCTATCAGAGCCCTTTGTGTTCACACTGCTTCCAAAATGGAGCGACACGCCTTTATTCCTGACATTTTACGCCTTGAACTTCTTGTACTCAGGATTAGGAAGCCTAAGCATAGGGAGTTTCTTAAACGGCCAAGGAAAAACCAAGGTCAGCATGCTACTAAACTTAATTACCTTGATGGTTGGGGTCCCCCTGAGCTTAGTGCTAATACCTAGATTCAGAATCTTGGGTTTAATAGCCACCATATTACTTGCCGGGATACCAAGCTTAGCCTTGGGATTACATTGGATAAAGAGGGATTTCGGCATCACTATCGGCTGGATTTCCTCGGCAAAAATATTTCTATCTTCGGGAATCGCTGCTGCCGTGACATACCTGACAGTATTTCAGCTTAACTTTCCAAACTGGGTTAAACTGGTAGTCGGAGGCACAGTCTTCCTAATTGTCTACATAATAACCATTCTAATAATAGGAGCATTAAACCAAAGTGACATAAACAACCTGAGGGAAATGCTGAGCGAGCTCGGTCCCTTCTCTCGCCTATTTAACTTTTTACTAAATCTCGTTGAGAAACTATTAACTGTTTTTTCGTCCTCTACTGAAGGCTAAGCAGCCGAGAAACCCTACTTCCGCTCGAAAATTTAATGCAAAAAATGACAAGCCCTAAATTTATTCAATAACTAATAACCACCAATAACTATAAACTTATGGACTGAATGTTCATGACCAAAACCGTGACAGTGCATGGAGGGCGCACGGTTGGGAGTAAAGTTTACGTAGGTCCATACACTAGCGTCGGTGACAACGTGGTGATCGAAAAGGCTTTGTCGTGCATAAACTTGTAACTGGATGATGGACATCATGAACGGGGATAAAAATCATCCTTTGGTTTCCATTATAATCGTAAATTACTGCAGCAAAGAACTCTTGCGGCGGTGTTTAGCGTCTTTTTTAACTACCGATTACCCTAACTTTGAAATCATCGTCGTTGATAATGCCTCAACTGATGGAAGCGTTAAGCTGATAGAAAGATTATTTGGTTCGTCTTCTCGTATAAGAATAGTTAGGAATCACGAGAATTTGGGGCATGCTGAGGGGTGCAACATAGGGGCTAGGGTAGCCAAGGGAA